>Ga0209191_1000093_pt1 | contig 68093 bp, 71 predicted proteins | sample S_130626_EF_Meta_FD_187320 | JGI IMG/M metagenome (GOLD analysis project Ga0209191, IMG submission 187320) | Freshwater microbial communities from Lake Simoncouche, Canada to study carbon cycling - S_130626_EF_MetaG (SPAdes) (version 2) | ecosystem: Environmental > Aquatic > Freshwater > Lake ...
GAACGAGCTACCTATCTTTATCACGCAGCTGACAACGAGTGGACTATGGCCAACTACGAGTCACAGTGTGTGGTTTGGCAGACGGCGTTTAACCCGTTGATTGCTCTCGAACTAATGGCAGAGGGAATCTGGCGCGGTGCCGGAGTTCTCGGACCAGAAAACTTCGACGCAAAGCCATTCTTAGATCTGATGTCTTCATCGGTCGGTTACAACATCGAGTGGAAACAGCAGGAGCGCCTACCGGCCTCACCGCTGCGACAACCATAAACGCAAATGTCTGATTACGACGTCGCAATCATTGGCTCCGGTTTCGGAGGTTCGATTGCGGCGTTGCGTTTAACCGAGAAGGGCTATCGAGTTCTTGTCATCGAGGCTGGTTCGCGTTACCGCGACGAAGACTTTGCCAAAACCAGTTTCGATCTAAAGAAGTTTTTGTTCTTTCCGAGACTCGGGTTGCGCGGCATTCAACGAATCGACTTTTTGCGCAACGTCATGGTGATGTCTGGTGCTGGCGTCGGCGGCGGCTCGCTCGTCTATGCCAACACTCTGTACCGTCCGCCTTCAACCTTTTTCAACACGGGTTCGTGGGCAAAGATGGCAGATTGGCAAAGAGTACTAAGCCCCTATTACAACCAGGCCGAGCGCATGCTCGGTGTCGAGACCAATCCGTTTGAGAGCAACAGCGACCGAGCCGTCAAGAAGGTCGCAGACCGATTGGGCTTTGGCAACACCTATCGTCTGACTCCACTTGGCATTTTCTTTGGCACGAAAAAGAAACTTGCCGAGGGCACCAAAGTTGAAGATCCGTACTTCGGCGGCAAAGGCCCGTCGAGAACCTCGTGTATCAACTGCGGCGAATGCATGACCGGCTGCCGTCACGGGGCCAAAAACACCCTGGTTAAGAACTACCTCTATCTGGCCGAATCGGCTGGAGCCCAGGTAATTGCTGACACCACGGTCACCGACATCCAAGAGGTAAACGACGGCAGCTACCTGCTTTCAACAAGACACAGTTCGTCGGTCGGCATCATCAAAGCTCAGTTAATAACCGCAGATCAGGTGATTGTCGCTGCCGGTGCACTTGGCACCGCCAAGCTTTTGCAAAAGGTTCGGGCAAAGGGCCACCTTGCCGGCATGAGTGAAAAACTTGGCTACCTGAGTCGAACCAATAGCGAATCGCTGCTTGGTGTGGTTTCACGCGGTGACGAAGTTGACTACACCGAAGGCAGTGCAATTACCTCGAGTGTGTTTCCTGACGAGCACACTCACATCGAACCGGTTCGCTACGGTCACGGCAGCGGGTTCATGGGAATCATGGTCTCGCTTATGGCATCAGGAAAGAGGGGCGAAACTCCCACCCCGCTGCGCCTGCTCGGTGTAACCCTGCGCAACCTGAACCTGCTTCCTAAGTTTTATAACCTTCGCACCTGGCCGGAGCGCACGCTCATCTTGCTGGTGATGCAGGCGCGCGACAACTCGCTAACCACTTTTGCCAAGAAGACTTTGTTCGGTCGCACCAAGCTGACATCGAAACAGGGATACGGCGAGGCTAACCCTGCCTGGGTAAAAGCCGGTCACGACTTCACGCGTGAATTAGCCGCCGACATGAACGGAATTCCGGGTGCGGTTGCCACCGAACCGTTCGGTATTCCGATGACCGCACACTTCTTGGGCGGGTGCGTTATTGGTGCCAGCGCAAAAGACGGTGTTGTCGACGGTTACCTTCGCGCCTTTGGTCAACCCGGTTTACACATCTTCGACGGCTCAACACTTTCGGCGAACCCAGGGGTTAACCCGTCGCTCTCGATTGCGGCTCAGGCAGAGTGGGCAGCAGCTCACTGGCCAAATAAAGGTGAGCGCGACACACGACCAAAGCTCGGCGCTAAGTTTCGAATCACAAATCCGGTTGAGCCAAACAGCCCGGTAGTGCCAAAGCGTGCGTCAGGCGCCCTTCGGTTGCCCATCGACGTTAAGAGCTAGTCGATGTTTGGTCTCGATTGCGAGGCCCCAGTAAGAACCACCGATGATCAACACTGCGCCAACTATCCCGACAATAAATAGTCTCTCGCCACCAAAGGCCGTGGCCGTAACAACTGCCCAGATCGGCTCGGTGCTCAGCAAAAGACTGGCTCTCGTGGCCGATGTGCGAAGAATTCCATACTGCAGCGCAACGAAACCAAACACCGTGCAGAACAAAACCAGAAAGGCCATCTCGAGCCACTGCTGCGTTTCGAACTCTTGAACCAGATTCACAACACCGCCAAAATCAATCGCCAGATAGCTAAAACCGCAGACCATGAGTTGCACTACGGTCACGTTGAAGCTGCTAACTTTGCGACCCTCGGCAAGTTTGCCCTGCGCGGTAGTCGTTATTGCTCTCAACACCGCTGCGATAAGCATCAGTGCGTCGCCAAAGTTTGGCTCTTTGAAACCGTTGCCGCTGACCAGCAGAGCGACGCCCACGATTGCGGTTACGGCCGCAATAAAGAAGGGTCTTGGCAACCAAGAACGCCGCCAAGCACTCTCGAGAATTGGCGTAAAAATAATTGTCAGCGAAATAATCAGACCAGCGTTCGTAGCCGAAGTGAATTTGATTCCGTTGGTCTCAATCTGCATGATTGTGCCAACGGCAATTCCGTAAAGCGCACCTAGCTGCCAGTCGGCTTTAGAAAACTTATTACCGCGAAGCACAGCAATTATCGCCATGATGATTGCCGCTGAGGTGAATCTAAACGCCAACATCGAATTCACGGATGCGTGTTGGGTTAAATCTTTTGCAGCCAGGTAGCTGCCACCCCAAACCACCGCGGTTGCGAGCAGTAGCATGTCGACCTTGCCAAAGCGCCCAGCAAATAACGACTTTGCGGTCTTAAGTGGGCTTGGCATAACCCGAGTCTATTGTTTGCGGATGGTCAAACATTAGGGTTTATGCCTACGATTATTGTGACCGCTGCTTGAAAGGATTGAGATGAGCGTTTTCACACTCGAACCAGAGCTTGGCATTGCCTACTTCAAGTTCTCTCAAACCAAAGTTCATCAAACCGTTGAACTGAATGATGATCTGAATGTTGACTTAGACGGCGAGGGAATCCCTGTGGGAATTGAGTTTCTTCGTTCAGCTCCGACTGTTCCGTTTGACCAACTACGCGATGAATTTGCCTTTAATCCTTCGCAGCTCGACCTAATTCGTCGGGTGCTGCCGGCAATCTGAAGTGCCCGCGCATTGTCTTGGAAATTTGCCCAGCGGGTGAGATAGTAAAGACATAGGAGGTTCACTATGTGCGATAACCCAAACTGCTCAATGGGCGATGACTGCAAGTGCGGTGCTAACTGCCAGTGCCCAAGCAAGTAACCCAGCTTTAGGCGATTAGCCCCTCTCATTGAGGGGCTTTTCGCATGCTGGTTTAGGCTCAAGGGGTGCAAACCCAATGGACCAAACTTAGACTTCTTGCCCTTGCCGGCTCAATCTCATGGATGGGTAGCACTCTCACAACCTTCACGGTTGTGCTTCAGTACAAAGAAGAATTTGGGCCCAGCGGTGTCTCGGCCATCATGCTCTCCATGATCTTGCCGACCATTCTTGCGGCACCCTATGCCGGCGTCTTGGCTGACCGGATCAGTTCTGGCATTTTGATTCCCGTGATGCTTTCACTGATGGGACTCAGCACGTTCATGCTTTCGCTCGAGCTCGGTTTCTTTTGGTCACTGTTTTTCCTGGCAATAACCGCAATCTGTGGAACACCCGTAGGTGCGGCATTCAGCGCAACTTTGCCAAATTATGCAACGCCCGAAGACCTGCCTCGAGTTACCGGACTAATGCAAACGGGTTCCTCTCTTGGTGCGATGCTGGGTCCAGGCCTGGCCGGTATTTTAGTTTCAACCACCGACTCATTCGTTTGGCCATTTCGAATTGACTCGGCGTCATTCTTTGTTTTGGCATTCGCAATTATTGCGCTGCGAATCAGCCGCAAACCTCAGCCTCGCGCCAAAGAAGACAAAGTCCGCGCTCTCGACGGTGTTCGAGTGATTATGCAAAACTCTTTGGTTCGCTCACTCGTGATTCTCATCACGACCGTGATCTTTGCAATCAGCGTTATCAACATCGGCGAAATCTTCTTAGTCATGGACGAGCTTGGAGCTAACGCCATAACCTATGGACTCGTCACGTCGACTTTTGCGCTCGGTTCAGTTCTCGGAGCTGTGACCACATCAATCATCAAGGTGCCCGAAAAGAGGCACGCCATAATCGCGATTACAGCGCTCAGTGTGCTTGCCGTAATCGTCGTTGGTCTGGCATTCGCTTGGCACTGGGCTGTAGTGGCAGTGGCCTGGTTTATCGCCGGAGTGTTCAATGCCGGGCTAAACGCTTATGGCATCTCTTTGATCATGAACCGCACACCTCAAGAAACTAGAGGTCGAGTGATGGCATCGGTTCAAGCGCTGTTCGCAACGGCTTCGGTAACGGGCATGGGTATTGCCGGCATTCTGATTGCAGCTTTCGAGATTCGGCCGGTGCTTGCGGTTGCTGGAGTGCTCTGCTGCCTATTTGTTGTCTTGCTAGCTCCGGCCGTGGTTAGGGCCAATCGCCAACACATCGGCAAGCCGCAAGAAGACGCTGCTCTAGTCGATTAGCGGTTCTTTGCCGGGGCCAAACTCCCAGGCCAGCTCTGTGATTCTGCTCTTGTCGACCAGGGGAGTTTCGGCAGCAAAGTCAGCGACCAGTATTTCGGCGATTCGACCAGCCGATTCACCCGGATGCGGGTTAGCTGCCAGGCGCAGTCTCTCTATAGCGGCCGAGTAGTCGCCAAGGCCGTGGGCTTTGATCTCGACGAAGCGCGCCACGAATTCGGCAAATGTGCCAATGCGCCAGTTTGCCTCGACGGCTATTTCGCCAATTGGTGAGAACTTCCAGTGACCGGGGTTCTCGAGAAATACACCCGGCTTGCCGGTTATCACCGGATATTCGCCGATGAAAGAAATTCCATCGGTGAGCAGCAAATCGCTCGACAAAAAGAGGCTGGCAAAATCAGTCGATGTTCGAATAGAGGTGTTTGACAACGCATTGAATTCGGTGAGCCAGGCATTCAGATCTGTTTCTGCAATCACTTCGCGGTCGACCAGCGTTCCGAAAAAGAATGGATGCGGATCCATGATTATGTCGATGTCTTGATTCGCTCTGGCAAAGTCGAGCATCTCTCTATACATCGAGGCAAAGTTTCCAAAGTTTAGCCAGTGTTGCGAGTAGCTGTGATGCGGTGCCCAGACCAGGGTGTAACGCTCACGGGGTTTTGCAACTGCACGCGCCATGAGCGAGTCAATTTTTGTCGAACCGACTAGGTGCACGTGCGAGTTTCCGCGCGAGGTGCCTGCGTATGCTTCGACCACCGCGGCATCCTGGGTGAAAATCAAAGATGACAGTTGGTGCGAACGTTGTGTATAGAGGTATGGGGCAACACCGTCGTCACCAGGTTCGTTGACCAGCGCGAATGAGTAGTAGGGCACCTGGCACACTTTTGTGAATTCGCTCAGCGCTTCGGCGCGATAGCCGGGTTGATAGTTGCGTTGCCACGGATAGTTCAAAAAAACATAATCGGGAGCCAGCTCGCGAAGTTTTTCGAGCCCAATCATCGAGTCTTCAAAATCGAAACGCAGATGTTCGATGCCAATGGAGTCGAAAAACGCACTGACTTGGGCTTCGCCAGAATAAGAGGTCTCGCCGGTCAGCCTTCGTGGAATGCTGATCACAGTCGACTCAAATCGGGGGTCTGCGAGCATCTGACGGTAGATGCCGTCGAGAGCATCCCAAGCTTCAAAGTAGAAGCTGAGAAAGACCACGCGAATCGGACGACTTGAGTTCATAGACTCTAATTATGACTAACCAAAGCACAGGCCGAATTTTCTCGAGCCCGCAAAAAGCTTTTCAAACATTCGCTTTCGGCGAAGCCCTAACCTGGTCGCTTCTGCTTGGAGCGCTGGCTTTTAGGGCGCTGGTCGGTCTACCTGCGGCCCTGTTCACCGTAATCGGTGGCCTACACGGCGCAATGTTTTTGGGTTACGGCGTCATGGCCGCACTGGTCGGTGTGAATCAGCGTTGGTCAATCGGCCGAATCGTTTTGGGTGTGGCCCTGGCAATAGTTCCGTTTGCAACTATTCCCTTTGATCGCAATCTTGAGGGCAATGGTTTACTCGCCGGGCACTGGCGTTTGCAGGCAACCAATGATCCTCGCGACCAGAACTGGTTCGATCGGCTCTTCCGTTGGTTCTTGAATCGACCACTCCTATTGGCTGCCGTTTTGATTTTGGTTGTCGTCGCAATCTTTGCGACGCTACTGACGATTGGCCCGCCGGGCGGAAACCAAGAATCAGCTTGAGCGACCTAAACGAAATTGGTGAGAGCGACGGCTGGCGTTGCTGGCTGTGCGACAAAGCAGTAGACCCAGATGCGTCTGTGAATTCAGATCTTGGTCCGAGTGCTGATAGCTTCGCTCTCGCGAAAGCTAAGAAGGGAGCTTCTGGTGGTGAACGTCTTGCGCATCGCATGTGCAACACGATGAAGGGCAAGCACGCACCGGTAGTTGCCTGGCCCGAAGAACTTATCGCTGCAGAGCCAGCGCCGATAGTCGAAACAGTTGAGCGATTGACTCGAAAGGGCGGGCGTGAACTTGTAGCGCGATTCTCTAGCGAGGGCGACGCTGAGCGCGCATCCGAGTGGTTGTTAGATCGACTTTCACGTTTTGCGCCGGATGTCAATTTTGACACCCAGGTTAACCCCGGCGGCGGTCAGTTCATGCTGATGTTGCGAACGAACTAAGAAACAGACTTCTTTATAAGAGCCGAAAGCTGCTTTTCCACTGGGCCTGTCCATTTGATGATGGCAAAAGAAGTTGCCCAGAGTGAGCCTTCATCTAGGTTTGCGTGTTCATTGAAACCAATAGTGGAATAGCGGGTCTTGAACTTGCCGGCATCCTGATAAAACAGAACAGCCTTGCCCTCGTCGTTTGCGTATGCGGGCATGCCGTACCAGGTCTTGGCCCAGAGCTGCGGGGCTACCTTCCTGACCAGCGAATGCAGTTTTTCGCCAATTTCGCGATCAGCCGGGCTCATCTTCTTATAGGCAGCAAGAACTTCCTTTAGCGAGGCTTCCTTGCTGGCATTGGCCTTCAGCTCTTTAGCTCGCTGTCTCATCGCGGCTTTTTCTTCGGCTGAGAAAGATTCTGCGGGTTTCTTGGTCGCCATGGATGGCTCCTTTCGGCTCACCAAGAGTCTAAACCCCGCGTTTTAGGCGGTTATGCCACAATAATTGACGCAACGCTCAAAGGAGAAAACCATGGCCAAAAAGGTTAGAGACACCGAGACCCAGTTAAAGAGACTGCGCGTCTACAACATCATTGCGGCATTCGCCCACCTGGGTCAGGCAGTCGCCATGATTGCCATCATCGCAGCGCTCGACGCGAAGGCACCCTTTCCGGTTACCGCCGACTACATGGCAGGCCCTCCGGGTTCACCGATTCCACCAGAGCGTGTAGTTCTGTTTGATGTGGACATGGGTTACGGACTCATCGGCTTCTTGATGCTGAGCGCATTCTTTCACTTCTTGGTTGCCAGCCCGGCGTTCTTCAATCGCTACAAGAACGGTCTGCTAGCAAACCACAACTACTTCAGATGGACAGAGTATTCACTCAGCTCATCAATCATGATCTTCCTGATTGCTCAGCTAACCGGAACCACCGATGCAGCAGCGCTGATGTGTATCTTTGCTGTCAACGCAGCGATGATCCTGTTCGGTGCATTGCAAGAGAAGTATGAGAAGCCTGGCACCAGAAAGTTGCTTCCGTTTATCTTCGGTTCGATGGTCGGAATCGTGCCTTGGTTCGCAGTCATGCTAAACACTTTTCAGCCTGGTTCAACCAACGATGCAGAGACACCAGGCTTCGTGGTGGTTATCATCGTTACGATCTTTGTGTTGTTCAACACCTTCGCGCTAAATCAGTGGTTGCAGTACCGCCAGGTTGGCAAGTGGGCAAGTTACCTTCAGGGCGAGCGTTCATACATCACGCTCAGCTTGGTAGCTAAGACGCTTCTTGCCTGGCAGGTATTCAGCGGCGTGCTTGTGCCAGTTATCACGGCAAACCAGTAACTCCAAAAAAGAAGATGACCTCGGATTCGGGGTCATTTTTCTTTAAGTAGATCAGCGCAACGCAAGAACCACGGCCAGCACCACAAAAACCAGCGCAATCAATCGATTGACCAGATTCTGGTTTGGTCCGCGCGAAATCCAGGCACGGATGGGCAAGGCTAGGCCGATGTAAATCAAACTGATGAGTGTGAAGCCAATGGCGATGATCAGGTTCAAAATGAACACGTTGGTGCTGGCACTCACCTGCGGCACTACTGCTACATAGAAGATCAGCGCTTGAGGGTTGCTAACTGCAGCGGTAAAGGCAAACGAAAAATTCTGCCAGAATCCGCTTCTTGGGTTGGCTGAGAGTTTCAGCTTTGATGTCCAGAGTTTGAAAGCTCGCCAAAGAAGAAAGGTGCAGCCGAAGACTTTGAGTGCTACATACACTTCTGGATTGTTCGCAAGCAAAGCAGTCAGTCCGAAGTAGGTGATGGTTAGCAGAAGAACCTTGGCAGTGCTGATGCCGAGAGAGATTGAGACAGCTGACTTCCATCCGGTGTTGATAGAAGTTGTCAGCAGCAACATTGTGTCGATGCCAGGCGTCGCCGCAGCCACGAACCAGATGGCTGTGAACAGCAGGTAAGACTCAAGCATTCTCAAAGCCTAGATGAGGGCTTGGTGAGCCCGACTGGTTTGGAATAGACGGGCGGGTTTGTGCGAAACTGATGAGATGAAAGACCTCTCTGCGACTGTTGCCGCGTTACTGCCGAAGCCCCTCGACTTTGTTGAAGTTGCCGTGCTCGAGCGCGGCGGCATTGTCGAGTCTCGGCACAAGGGCATAGCCGCACTAGTCGACCCAGAGGGCAAGCTGATCGATCACCTGGGTTCGGCCAAGCGGCTCATCTATCCGCGCAGTGCCGTAAAGCCCCTGCAGGTTTTTGCCATGCGCAGGGCAGGGCTAATGCTCGAAGGTGCGCAGTTGGCTGTTTCGAGCGCTAGCCATCAGGGAACTCCAGAGCACATCGCGCTAGTAGAGGCCATTTTGCGGGATGCCGGGCTAAGCGAAGCTGATCTGCAGTGTCCACTGGCTTGGCCGGGCAACCCGACGGCACGCGCCAAGGCGAGCGAAGAAACCCGGTTGGCTTTCAACTGCTCGGGCAAGCACGCAGCCTTCTTGGCCGCCTGCGTAGTTGCCGGATTCGATACCAAAACCTATCTCCATGCAAACCACCCTTTGCAGCAACTAGTCGAGCAGGTGCTCGAAGAGTATTCGGGTGAGAAGATTCTGCACTCAAGCGTCGATGGTTGCGGTGCTCCGCTGCACGCAATGACAGTCGAAGGATTAGCTCGTGCGATAGGCAAGTTCACGTCAACCGACAGCGATGTTGTCGATGCCATGCTCGCGAATCCGTGGGCCGTCGGCGACACCGCATCGATGGATGCACTAGTGATGAAGCACGGCATGGTCGCCAAGATTGGTGCCGAGGGCGTCTTTGTGATTGGCCTCAAGACGGGTCACGGTGTTGCGGTGAAGATTGCCGATGGTTCGCTGCGTGCGGCACCTCTGGTGGCGCTCGCATTGCTGCACCGAAACCAACTGATCACAGATGCTGCCTATGCCGAGCTCAAGACCGCGCTCGCGGTCAAGTCGCTCGGCGGAGCTCAAGTGCTTGGCGAACTCAAAGTACTATGAAGTTGAACGTCAGAAAAATCGATTGGAGAACCAAATGGAAGGTTTAGTAGCATTCGTCACTGTAATTCTTCTCGTCATCTATTCGTCGGGCCTCTTCGCGTTGGCCCTCTCATGGACTCGCAATCGCATTGGCAGAATCGTCTCTCGCGTGTTTGCGGTCATCTCGATAGTGACCGGCCTCTGGCTTGCAGTCACATTGATTGACGGCAACGGGGTTATGGTCGGCGGCATCCCAGTTTTGCTTGGGGCCTTTAGTCTTTACAACTCACTTCGCCGCAATCGCTAACTTCGTGCGACACTAGAAACATGGAGAAAATCAAGGCGTTGCTCGGCAAGTTACCGCATCCAGTGCGCTGGGTGCTGACCATGGTTGTCGGTTTTGTGCTTCTGATTTTGGGCCTGATCATGATGGTCACTCCGGGGCCCGGCATTTTGTTTATCTTCTTTGGTCTTTCGATTCTCGCTCTAGAGATCGAGTGGGCTCGTGAGCTGAACAAACAGGGGCTTCAGGGCCTCGAAAAAATAGTGGCCAAGATCAAAGAGTTTTTCAAACGCAAAAAGCAGTGAGGCTAGTTCGTCTCAGCAGACTTTGATCGCTTAGAGTTCGCTGCCGGAAAAGTGTTTGAAGCCTTCGACAAGAAGATAGCAAACACAAGAGCAACGACAATTGCCGAGCTCACGCCCAACTCAACTATTGCTCGATCGAATTCGGCCTGAGTCTTGCCATAAGCCAAGGTCATCGAAGCACCCACGGTAAGAATGTGTCGCACCGCCGCGATCACGCCGATGATGAGAAAGTTCTGCAGCTGAAAAACGCCATCGGTGTATCTGGCGACAACGGTTCTGAGAATCTCAAGAATTATGATTATGAAGAGGATGTCGTTGATCGCCTGGATCATTCCGGTTGGAAAGAACGGGTTGGTTTCAAAGACTCGAACAACCGAGAAGTAAAGAGCCGCAGCCGCGATGGCAAGAAGGAATATCCCGAGAACAATGTGAAAGATCTCTTCGATTCGCTCGACCCAGAGGCCGGGCACAATCAGCTTGTGCTGCTCATCCGACTGCTTTGACATGTCAGCAATCTAGCGGAATATCTTGGGCGAGCCAGTCAATGTTTAGGGCGAATTCATCACGGTTTGGTGTCGTCTAACGGGGGATTTGTAAAGAGGTGGGCTTAGATTGTAGCGTTGTCGTCATTGGCAACAGTCAGCCAAGAAATCGGTTCAAAAGGTCATTCTTAAGGAGCAACGTGTCGCAAATCGGTGTCGTGACAGAGCAGCAGGGCGAATCTCGCGTTGCAGCAACCCCAGAGACGGTCAAGGTCATTATTTCGCTCGGCTACGACGTGGTTGTCGAGAAGGGTGCCGGGGCCAAGGCCGCGTTTCCCGATTCGGCCTATGTAGATGCCGGAGCCAAGCTTGCCTCAACTGCCGACGCCTGGAAGTCTGACCTTGTTCTTTCTGTGAACGCGCCGACACCTGCAAACATCAAGCGACTCAAGAAGGGCGCGATTTTCGTTGGCGTTCTAAGCCCGGCCCTAAAGCCACAATTGCTAGAGCAACTCGCTAAGCAGGGCGTCACAGCTCTTGCCATGGATGCCGTGCCAAGAATTTCTCGAGCCCAGTCGATGGACGTTCTGAGTTCGATGGCCAACATCGCCGGTTACCGTGCAGTGATCGAAGCGGCTCACGAGTTTGGTCGTTTCTTCACCGGCCAGGTAACCGCTGCCGGAAAAGTTTCGCCAGCAAAAGTTTTGGTTGCCGGCGCGGGTGTTGCCGGTCTTGCCGCAATTGGTTCTGCATCAAGCCTCGGAGCAATCGTTCGAGCAACCGACCCGAGACCAGAAGTTGCAGACCAGGTGAAGTCGATCGGCGGCGAATATCTCTTGGTGGAAGTCGAAGAGAAGATGCAATCGAGCGATGGCTATGCCAAGCAAACCAGCGAGGCCTACGAGCGCAGAGCAGCAGAGATTTACTCTCAGCAGGCGGCCGATGTTGACATCATCATCACGACCGCGCTGATTCCCGGTCGACCAGCACCAAAGCTAATCACCGCCAAAGATGTTTCGCTAATGAAGCCCGGCAGCGTCATTGTTGACATGGCTGCTGCTCAGGGTGGAAACGTCGCTGGCTCAGTGGCCGGTGAGCGAGTCGTCACCAAGAACGGCGTCATCATTCTTGGCTACACCGACCTGCCTTCGCGTTTGCCAGCTCAGTCTTCGCAGCTATACGGAACCAACCTGGTCAACCTTTTGAAACTGCTGACCCCAAAGAAAAATGGCAAAACCGTTATTGACTTCAAAGATGTCGTTCAGCGTTCGGTGACCGTGGTCAAAGCCGGCAAGATTACCTGGCCACCACCGCTGGTGCAGGTTTCAGCTGCACCAGTGGCAAAGGTCGAAGAAGTTGTAATGCCGCAGAAAAAGAAGATATCTACCCGCACCATGGGTGCACTAGTTGCAGTTGGAATGGCCGCATTGGTTGGTCTGGTTTCGATTGCCCCTGCACCGCTGCCGCAGCACTTCTTGGTACTAATGCTTTCGGTCGTGATTGGCTTCTATGTAATCGGTAAGGTGCACCACGCACTGCACACTCCACTTATGAGCGTGACAAACGCAATCTCTGGAATCGTCGTGGTTGCCGCCATCTTGCAGATCACCGACAAGATTTTGGCAGTTCAGATTCTCGCCGCATTCGGTGTTCTACTAGCCAGCATCAACATCTTCGGTGGCTTCGCTGTTACCCGTCGAATGCTCAAGATGTTCACCCGAGGAGACCAGCGATGACCGCACTAGCTATTGCCAACGCCGCCTACCTAGCGGCCGCGCTGTTGTTCATCATGAGCCTTGCCGGGCTAAGCAAGCACGAAACCGGCAGCACCGGTGTGCGCTATGGAATCGCCGGCATGACCATCGCCATGGTTGCAACCATCTGGTTGACGCTCTCGGGCGAGTGGAACGCATCAACGTCACTCGGTTTGATTCTTCTTGTCATTGCCCTGATCGCAGGTGCCATAATCGGCCTCTGGCGAGCAAAGGTAGTTGCCATGACCGGCATGCCAGAGCTCATCGCTCTGTTTCACAGCTTCGTGGGTCTGACCGCAGTATTGGTTGGCTGGAACGGCGCTCTTCACGCCGGCGACCTGTCACCCGAACTTGTCGGTGTGCACAGGGCAGAGGTGTTCATCGGTGTATTCATCGGTGCGGTTACCTTCACCGGTTCGATTGTTGCCTACCTGAAACTCTCGGCCAAGATTTCATCGAAGCCACTGATTCTGCCTGGCAGAAACTTATTGAACCTCTTTGCGCTCGCAGGTTTCATCGCCCTGACCGTTGCATATGTAATGACTCCAGATTTGATTCTGCTAATTGCTGTCACGGTGCTAGCGCTAGTTCTCGGTTGGCACCTGGTTGCATCAATTGGTGGCGGTGACATGCCGGTTGTGGTCTCGATGCTGAACAGCTATTCGGGATGGGCCGCGGCTGCTACCGGCTTCTTGCTAGGCAATGATTTGTTAATCGTTACCGGTGCGCTGGTTGGTTCTTCTGGTGCATACCTCTCTTACATAATGTGTAAGGCCATGAACCGATCGTTCGCAGCGGTTATCTTTGGCGGTTATGGAATTGCAGCTCCAACTGAGGGCGAAGAAGAAACCGGCGAGCACACCGAGACCGACGCAGCTTCGGTTGCAGAACTCTTGAGTGCTGCAAAGACCGTTGTCATCACACCTGGTTACGGAATGGCAGTTGCGCAGGCGCAGTATCCGGTTGCAGAACTTGCCAAGCGTCTTCGCGAAAAGGGAGTCGATGTTCGCTTCGGCATCCACCCTGTTGCCGGTCGACTACCCGGTCACATGAACGTGCTTCTTGCCGAGGCAAAAGTGCCCTACGACATCGTGCTTGAGATGGACGAAATCAACGACGACCTAGCCAGCACCAACGTGGTTCTGGTCATCGGCGCGAACGACACCGTCAACCCTGCTGCTACCGAGAACCCGTCGAGCCCGATCGCCGGCATGCCGGTGCTGAAGGTTTGGGAGGCCGAGAACGTGATCGTATTCAAGCGATCGATGGCATCGGGTTACGCCGGTGTTGCTAACCCGTTGTTCTACAAGCCAAACGCCAAGATGCTCTTCGGCGATGCCAAAGACAGGGTCAACGACATTCTCAAAGCTATTTAGTATTGGCTAGGCCAGTTCCTGAGGTTTCCTGCTGCGCAATAACGACATAATTGTGAAACTCACAGCAGCAGCGGCTACAAGAACCCCAAAGCCAGCTAGCGTAAGTGCACTCGGCGAAGAGAATGGCTCAGCCCTAAGCGACTGCCAGGTCACTAAGCCAACAAAACCAAGCCAGGCAAGGTTCCCAACGACGATCAGCGGAACTCGGAACGCGAGAGGCAGTAGCAAGGATAGGGCTAGCAGAATTGCTGCGACCTGAATCGAGTGAAGTCCAAAGAAGTGCCCTACTCGCAAATCACCGGCTACTGTGCTCCAGCCAAGAAATGGCAAACCGGGACCACCATCTGATACTCCAACGGCGTGAGTTCCAGCTATTCCTTGGTAATCAGCGAGCTGTTTTGCCGTTGGCCAAGTCATTAGATAAGCCAAACCCATACCAACGGCAGTGTTCAGGGCTCCAAGGGTAAGAGTTAGCTTCAGATTGAATTCCTGTTGTTTCTGGAACAAAATCATGATGCTTAGGAACAACGTTGAGAACAACACAATCGAGATAAATGTTGCCATCAAAGACCAAATAACAATTGCCGTAGGGGTCGAGACATTGAAATGGCTAGTAGTGCCTAGCGCCGCCATGGTGACAATCAAAATGAGTTCAACGGTGAGTGAAAAAGCGATGAATATCCCCGCTATCTTCACCCAACGAGATCCCTTGGTGATGAATGAACTTAGCCAAGAGAAAGTGAAAGAGAAGATTGCTGAAGAGATAAAGAACTTCAGTGGCTTTTCCCAAACAGATACGCCAAGGAGTTCTCTGGCGTCAAATATCCAGAAAGGCACCAGCACAACCGCACCGACAACTGAGATCACCGCCAACCAGTAAAGCGATTTTGTGTGCTTCAGACGTGACAGGTTAAAAAGTCTCTCAGGCTGCATTTCTGGACTCCATATTCTCAATTAGTTGTGTTTTTACCTGGGTCAATGTCGTGTCAAGCTCTTCCAAATCAACAGAAGTTCTGCTTGCGAAGAGAATCCTGAACTCTCTTTCTAAGAAGTCAGCGGATTGGGTTGCCAACAGTTTCCCCTTCCGGGTGAGCTCCAAGGACAAGTTTTTTTCATTTCCGGAGACCCTTGACACATTGACTAGGTTTCGTTCTTGAAACCAAGAAAGTCTTTGGCTAACTGCTGCTCTCGAGACACCCAAACACTCGGCTAGATAGCTTGGTGTCGGTTTGTCTTGACTCATAAGGGTTACAAGAAATAGAAACTGGCTATATGTCAGTTCAAAATTTGCCCTAAGCAGCCGATCCGCATTCGAATTCAGGACATAAACAAGCTCATTCAGGGTGAAGGTGATTCGGCTTGAATTCATAAAGTTAGTTAACTACTTGACAAAAAATTTGTCAAGTAGTTAACATAAAGACAGCTGGATTGTTCGCTAAAGTCACGCAAGGAATGGCTGGGAGAAAACCAATGAAAACCATGATCTACCTATCGCTTGGGCTCAACATCCTGGTGCTTATCCCAATAGTCGTGCTCATGGCCATCAATTCACCAATCGTAGATGAGGCCTGGGGAGAATTTACTGCCGCGCGAGGAATCCTAATGTCCATTTATCTTTCGATTCTTGTGGTTTCAGTGTTCTTGGTGTTTAGGCCCGTGCCTTCTTTTGTGGCCGCGCTATTGATTGTTCAGGTTGTCTATAAGCTCACAACGCCATTTACGGTTGGTACTGTTTTGAACCCCATTGTCATTAGCAACCTGGCGATCTCGGCATTGCACATAGCGACACTCGTCACAATCTTTGCCTTCATGGGCAATCGAATACTTCAATCGGATTAGCTGCCGGAATGTTGGGGATTCGAACAAACTACCGAGAAAAACTCCCTCAATAAACGCCCCAACTGAGGCTCTAGATCACGGGAGTTGCTGGCGGAGAATGCTTTATTCGAACCACCAGTTTTGTCCGCATGTTTACAGGGGTCAGGATTAGCGAAATCACTTTCTTTCTACGCCATTCTGAGCTTTGACGATGAATGTCTGTCCAGGAATCTAGCCAACTCGTCTGCCTTTGACTCTTCCTTGGTTAGCGCGAACCCTTATATTCAAGTAATGGAAATCGCTATCGCGGACCCTCGAACGGAAGAGGTCTCCGTCCTCCTCCAGAAGCACTTGGACTTCTGTCATTCGGTCACGCCGGCCGAAAATGTGTTTGCCCTAGATGTTGAAAAACTTCGGCTCCCAGGGATCACTCTTTTTGGTGCCAGGGATCAAGGAGAACTCGTTGGTGTTTGTGCGCTGAAACTGATTACATCCACACATGCCGAGCTGAAATCCATGCACGTTTTACCGTCTAGCAGGGGTAAAGGTATCGGTGGCTTACTGGTTTCACACGTGCTCGACTTCGCTCGCGCTGGTGGCATTGAGCGGGTGAGTCTTGAAACGAGCCCGGACGACGCATTTGCACCTGCGCGTCGCCTCTACGCGAGTCGAGGTTTCGTGGAATCGGGCCCATTCGCGGATTATCAAGAGGGCCCAACGAGCGTATTTATGTCTTTGTCTGTCTGAAAAGACAAAAGCCCCACATTGCTCTGGAGGCTTTTTCACTGTCTCATTAGCAAATCGGTGGTTAGGCCGATTTGTATCAAACGCGGAGAATGGGGGATTCGAACCCCCGAGGGCTTGCACCCAACCAACTTTCCAAGCTGGCGCCATAGGCCACTAGGCGAATTCTCCTTGCCGCCCGAAGACAACCTCGTAAGTCTAACCGCGGGTTTTGGTTCCTTATCTGGGCGAATAAACTTGAGTCTGGACTCCCCGTGCGGCGTCACCTCGGCTAACTCCCCCAGGGCAGAAATGCAGCAAGGGTAACTGGGCTCTGACGGGTGTGCGGGGAGTTCTTCACATCGCAGTGGCGAATTATTCGCTGTCAGAAGAGAGGGTTAGGCTCGATAAATGGTCACCGCTCTATACCGCCGCTATCGCCCAGAGTCGTTCGCCGAACTCATCGGCCAGGCTCAGGTCACCACACCTCTAATGACGGCACTTCGCAACGATCGTGTGAACCACGCTTACTTGTTTTCAGGGCCGCGCGGCTGCGGCAAGACCACCTCGGCACGCATCCTTGCTCGTTGTTTGAACTGTGCCGAGGGTCCAACCGATACTCCCTGTGGCAAATGCCCCAGTTGCATCGAACTTGCTCGTGATGGCAGCGGTTCGGTTGATGTTGTCGAGATAGACGCGGCTAGCCATAACGGTGTTGATGATGCCCGTGACCTTCGCGAACGTGCTGCGTTTGCTCCGGCCCGTGACCGTTACAAGATTTTCATCTTGGACGAAGCACACATGGTCACCCCTCAGGGGTTCAATGCGCTACTCAAGATTGTCGAAGAGCCACCGGCCCACGTGAAGTTCATCTTTGCAACAACCGAGCCTGACAAAGTTATTTCGACCATTCGTTCGCGCACCCACCACTATCCGTTCAGGTTGGTGCCACCGGCGCAGATGCACGAATACCTCGAGTCGATGTGTAAAGAAGAAAAAGTAGACGTTGAAGCCGGCGTACTTTCTCTCGTTGTTCGCGCAGGTGGCGGTTCGGTTCGTGATTCACTTTCGTTGCTCGATCAGCTAATGGCTGGCAGTGACGACCGCAAGATAACTTATGACCGCGCGGTTACTCTGCTCGGTTACACCCACGCAACGCTGCTCGACACTGTTATCGATGCCTTCTCGGCAAAAAACTCTGCTGCTGTTTTTGCAAGTGTCGACTCGGTTATTCAAACCGGTCAAGACCCAAGACGTTTCGTTGAAGACCTGCTCGAGCGCCTGCGCGATCTAATTGTGGTGCTAGCGGTTGGCACAAACGCCGGTTCGGTCATGCGCGGTGTTCCAAACGACGAGATCGAAAAATTGACAACCCAGGCCTTTGCCTTTGGAATGGCGTCTCTTACCCACGCGTCAGAAGTCGTGAGTGAGACCCTCAACTCAATGTCTGGTGCAACCAGCCCCAAACTTCAGCTCGAACTAATGTGTGCTCGAGTCTTAGTTCCGGCAGCAGCAGACACCGAAACCGGCAGCCTTGCCCGCCTCGATCGTCTTGAACGCCGCATCGGAATGTCTGGCGGGCCAGCAACTGTTCCACCGGCCAGTCAAGCCCCGGAACAGGCTTCTAGCCCCGTTGCCGCGGCAAAATCTGTGACACAAGAAACCACTGCAGCCCCAGTCTCGACCGAAGAAGTGCCAACCGAAGCGGTTGCAGAGGTCGATATCGCTGCACTAACCACCCAAAACTTCAAGGATGCCTGGGCAGAGATTATCTCGGTCGTCAACAAGGCATCAAAGTCGGCATGGATGGTTGCCTTTGCGCTTCAGGTAATCGATTTTGAGGCAACCGGCAGCGTGCTGACCCTGCAGTTTTCAAACGCTCGCGATCTTGAATCATTCAAGAGTGCTGGCAACGCAACCGATGTTCTGCGCAAGGCAATCTTCGAGGTTCTTGGAGCAAGCGTGAAGTTCAAGCCACAGTTTGCCGAGGCCACCACCAAGCCCATCGAAATCGTTTCAGTTGCGACTGAAATTTCAGAAGATGTTGAAGACGAAGATGTTTCGCTGCTCGAACAAGAGGCAGACGAAGTTAAACCCGCACCCGCTGTCGAAAAGCCAAAAAGCAAGTCACGCAACTCGAAGCTAGTTGACGAAGGGGCTCGCTACGGAGAGTCACTGCTTCGTGAGATGCTCGGTGCCGAACCTGTAGAAGATAAGAAGAACGGTCGCTAATGTACGAAGGTGTCGTTCAAGAGCTAATTGATGAACTGAGTCGCTTGCCGGGTGTTGGTCCGAAGTCTGCGCAAAGAATCGCATTTTTCCTTTTGCAAACCGAAGATGATCAAGCAATCAAGTTGGCTAACGTTTTGCGCGAGGTCAAAGAACGAGTGCGTTTCTGCGATGTCTGTGGCAACGTCACCGAAGAAGAGCGCTGCAACATCTGCCGAGATGCCAGGCGCAACCAGACCATGATTTGCGTGGTCGAAGAGAGCAAAGACGTTCAGGCAATCGAGCGCACGCGCGAATACCGCGGTCTGTATCACGTGCTAGGTGGCGCGATCAGCCCGATTGAGGGCATCGGCCCGGATCAGCTTCGTATCAAAGAACTACTGACCCGACTATCAAATGCTCAGGTGGTCGAGGTAATCATCGCGACCGACCCAAACATGGAGGGTGAGGCCACGGCCACATACATCGCTCGCATGCTGAGCCCACTGGGAATCAACGTCACCCGGCTTGCCTCTGGGCTTCCGGTTGGCGGAGACCTCGAGTATGCCGACGAGGTAACTCTTGGGCGTGCCTTCGCTGGAAGACGCAAAGCCTAAAGGTTTAGGTAGCCCCATCTGCGTGCACTCAACTAAACTTGGGGTTTGAGGCAATGATCGCCGCAAAACCCTTGTTTGCCCCTAGTTTTCGGGAGTGTGCGTTGGCCCTAATCGTGCAGAAATTCGGTGGCTCGTCTGTTGGCGATGCCGCGAAAATCAAGCATGTCGCCAAGCGGGTTATCGAAACCCAGCGAGCAGGCAACCAGGTTGTCGTAGTCGTTTCGGCCATGGGCGACACCACAGACGAACTCATCGATCTAGCCCAGTCTGTTTCTGCCAACCCTTACGAGGCAGCTCGCGAAATGGATATGCTGCTCACCTCTGGAGAGCGCATCTCGATGGCCCTGCTGGCAATTGCCATAAACGCTCAGGGAGCAGACTCTAGATCATTCACCGGGTCACAGGCCGGCATTATGACCAGCGCAAAACACGGTGACGCGCGAATCAGCGAGGTTACCCCGGTGCGCATCCAAGAGGCACTCGACGCGGGTGACATTGCAATCGTCGCTGGCTTTCAGGGGTTCAACAAAGATTCGAAAGACATTACGACTCTAGGTCGAGGTGGCTCAGACACCACAGCGGTTGCACTCGCGGCAGCGCTAGAAGCCGACGTCTGCGAAATTTATTCTGATGTCGATGGCGTATACACGGCAGACCCGCGCGTGATTCCGAGTGCGCACAAGCTCGAAGAAATCGACATCGAGTCAATGCTCGAGCTAGCCGCATCTGGCGCAAAGATTTTGCACATCCGTGCGGTTGAATACGCGCGTCGTCACAAGGTTGACTTGCGTGTGCGTTCAACCTTTAGCAAAGATCCGGGAACCATCGTTTACTCAACAAAACCAGAGGGAAGCACAATGGAAGAGCCAATCGTTTCAGGCATTGCAACCGACAAAGGTCAGGCGAAGATTACTGTCATCGGAATCCCAGACATTCCGGGCAAGGCTGCTGAGGTGTTTCGCGTTGTTGCCGAAGCCGACTCAAACATTGACATGATCGTCCAGAACAACCCGACCGGTAGCGACGTTACCGACCGCGTTGCCGACATCTCGTTCACGCTTCCGCTTGCCGACCTTGGCCGCGTTGCCGGTGTTCTCGAGAGTGCCAAAGCAACCCTTGGCTTTCGCGAACTAGAGCAGGACGCCGATATCGGCAAGTTGTCTGTGGTTGGCGCGGGCATGCGCACTCACTCGGGTGTTTCGGCAACGCTGTTTTCGGCGCTCGCCAAGGCCGGCATCAACATCGAAATGATTTCGACATCTGAAATTCGCATCTCGGTGGTCACCAGCTCGAAGCAGCTTGACGATGCCGCTCGCGCCGTACACACCGCCTTCGGCCTAGACAGCGACGAAGCCGCCACTATTTACGCCGGAACCGGACGCTAGGAGCTAACTTTGAGCCGCAAGCCGAGCCTCGCGCTAGTTGGTGCCACCGGTGCCGTTGGCACTGTGATGATCGACATCATCAACAATCGCGAAAATATCTGGGGTGAAATTCGCCTGATTGCGAGTGCTCGTTCGGCAGGCAAGAAAATCGATGTTTACGGCGAAGAACTAACCGTGGTCGCGCTTTCACCCGAGGCATTCGATGGCATCGACATTGCGATGTTCGATGTTCCAGACGAAATCTCAGAAGTTTGGGCACCGATTGCTGCAGAACGCGGTGCCGTTGCCATCGACAACTCAGGCGCGTTCAGAATGAACGATCAGGTGCCGCTGGTTGTTCCAGAGGTAAACCCTGAGCAAGCCAAGAACCGCCCACTCGGAATTATCTCGAACCCAAACTGCACAACGCTGACCATGATGGCGGCGATGGGTGCTTTGCACAAGAAGTGGAACTTAAAGGAACTCGTTGTTTCTAGTTATCAGGCGGTTTCTGGTGCGGGTGCGGTTGGACTCGATCAATTGGCTGCCGAACTAGCCGTGGTTGGTGGTCAGCTAACCTTGGGCACCGCGAGTGGTGACGTTAGAGAGGCTCTCGCAGAAGCCGGACACGATTTGAGCAAGTCACCATGGGCACATCCAATTGCGCTAAACGTTATTCCTTTTGCTGGTTCGCTAAAAGCTGGCGGTCACTCAAGCGAAGAAATGAAAGTTCGCGATGAGTCTCGCAAGATTCTTGGCATAAAAGACCTGAAGGTGGCGGCAACCTGTGTTCGCGTTCCGGTTCAGGTTTCACACTCGCTAACCGTGCACGCCACCTTCGCAGAGTCGCTAACCCCTGACGAGGTTCGTGCGGTTCTCGAACAGCAACCAACCATTCGTGTTTTAGATGATCCTGCTAATAACGTTTACCCGACACCGAGCCATGTTGCCGGTCAAGACCCGACTTTTGTTGGCCGAATTCGTCAGTCTCTCGATTTCGATAAGAGCATCGAACTGTTTGTTGTTGGTGACAATCTTCGCAAAGGCGCTGCGCTAAACACCTACGAAATTGCCGAGTTGGTAGCAAAAGAGTTCTAGTCTGTTCTTATGCGCAAAGCCACAGCCCTGATTGGTGCCCTAGTTCTTGCATTCGTCTTAAGTGCTTGTGGCACATCGGGTTCAGAACCAGATCCGTCTTCGTCTAGTGCAATCTCGACCCCGAGCCCGAGCCTTATTCCGCCGGCTCCCGGCACAGAAATCAAGGCAATTGACCCGAGCTTTTATGACGTGGGCTTCAGCGAGTTCCTTTTTAGGGCCGACGATGGCCCGGTCTGGTGCACAATCAATGCCGACGAAAAGTGGGCGCTCTGCGAGCAGAACGAGGCCGCTGCCGAGTATGCGCCCGTGCCAACCCCCGATGACTGCCAGGGCAGCTATGGCTACCAACTAAAGCTCTATGAAGACCCGACTAACTCAACACTTGAAAAGGGCGTAGCCGCTGGCTTTATGTGCAGCGGTGGCTACTATTCAGACCCTTCGGTAGCTCAGACCCTGAACAATGGCGAGTCAATCACCGTTGGTGACATCCGGTGTTACGTGAGCGAATACACAGCGCGTTGCGACAACAACAACGGGCAATACATTGCCCTCGGCGCAAAAGTTTGGGCAGCTAAGAACTAGCTCTTTGCAACCAGGGTGATCACGCGCACCTCTGGGCGATTGAAGAATCGAATCGGTGCAAAAATCGAGTTGCCGAGACCGGCGCAAACGTTTAGCAACATAACTCGCTCGCCAAATGACCAGGCACTCATTCCCTTGGCGTTCTTGTTTGGCAAATCGCTGTTGGTAGTTAGCGCGCCGATGAACGGAAAGCGCACCTGACCACCGTGAGTGTGACCGGCGAAAAGAATGTCGACATCATTTTCTGCCATTGCCTCTATCACTCGACGGTATGGCGCGTGAGTCACACCGAGCACCACATCAGCCTTTGCGCGCAAACCAGCCGTTTGGTCGAGCGACTCTAAGTCATCAAGCTCGAGGTGTGCATCATCAACACCAAGCACCGCAAGTTTTACTCCCTTGATTTCTAACGAAGTTGAACTGTTGTTTAGGTTTCGCCAGGCCTTTGCCTCAAAGGCGCCGGTTAGTTTCTTGGTGTCTAGGGGCTGCTCTTGGTGCGGTGTCGAAGGTTTGAATAGGTATGCAACGGGACTCTTGAAACGCGGTGCAAAGTAATCATTAGAGCCATTCACAAAAACCCCAGCAACATTCATAAGTCCATCTAGTGAGGCGAGTGTTTCATTGACGACGTTCTTGTGTCCGAGGTTATCGCCGGTGTTCACAACCAGATCTGGCTTCTCTGAAATCAGCTGGGCAATAAAACGCTGTTTGCGTTTTTGCCAAGGTGCCATGTGAATATCGCTGATGTGCAAAACACGGATGTCCGCCGAACCCTTTGGCAGCACCGCTGCTTCGGCTCGAACTACCGTGAAGCGCCAGCGCGAAATGGTCATCGACCAAATCGCGACTGTGCCGAGAACGGCGGTTGCAAGGGCCAGCCAGACTTGCCAGCTCATGACTAGGGGCCAGAGCTGATGTATAGAAGAATGGCTCCAGTTCCCTGAGCCGAGGTTCCGGCTGCCGGATCGGTGCCGACCACTAGCCCCTTGGCTATCGTGGGCGACTTAACAAAGAATTGGCCTTGGGAAGGCTGGGGTTCGCTGACGGCCGCAAAACCGGCGGCCAGTAACTTGGCTTTGGCTGCCGCAACGCTGAGTCCGGCGACCTCGGGCACGATGATGTTTCCACCCTTGCTAACGAAAATCTTGATTTGAGTGCCACGAGGTACCACTGAACCCACAGCGGGCCTCGTGTAGGCAACGGTTCCGGCTGGCGACGAAGACGCAACGCTGGCTACAACAATTGCGGCATTTAGGTCAGATGTCTCAAGCACCTGCACACCAGAACTTGGCACCTGAGTTGCAATGTTTGGCACGGTGATCATGGTTGCGCCAATCATGCTCTCTGGAGGTGTTGCGAGCGGGCCACCCGGATACAACTTGTTGACCTGTTGCATTGTTGTGCGCCAAATATCGTGACGAACTGTGTTCGCTTGCTTGTTGTTTAGTCGAACCTTCGGCAGAGCTACCGATCCAGAAACGTTGCCAACCCAGGTTGCTGTCGACACCGCGCTCGAGAACCCGGTCATCCAGGTTTGAACACCCTCGTCAGTTGTTCCGGTCTTGCCGGCTAGAGGAGTTTTGTCGCCGGTGTTCGATGCGCTACCGGTTCCACCGCTCATGACTCGCTGCATTGCATATGTCATTCCAGCGGCAACCTCTGGGGTCACAGCCTGGCTGCAAATAGATCTAGGTGGAGTCAACTCTTTTTTCGTTGACCGAACAACGACGCGGTCGATTGCTACCGGTGAACAGTAGACACCCTTGTTTGCCACTCCGGCTTCGGCTGCCGCCATGGTGAGTGGCGAGAGTTCGTTAACACCAAGAATTGAAGATGGAACATATTGCAACTCATTGCCGTCTGCGCGCTTCACCCCAAACGCAATTGCTGTGTCACGGATGTCGCAGAGATCGAGCTGGCTAGCCATGTTGGCGAAAGCGGTGTTTACCGACATTGATGTTGCCGAAACCACCGAAAGGTCTTCGGGTTCTTTCACGATGTTGTTCGGTGCCCAGGTGCCAAGCAGGGTGCCGCAGCGAGCGGCAAAGTCAGACGCGTTCCACTCTTTGACTCGGCCATCGACGTGGTCGTTTAGCTTGAATCCGCGGGTGAGCCAGGCGGCAAGGGTGAAGATCTTGTAGGTCGAACCGGTCTGAAAGCCACTGGATCCGCCGTATGCCTTGTCGCTCGAGTAGTTCACCGAGGTTCGGCTCGGGTCATCGCTGAGAGTCTGATCGTAGATTCGGTTCTGGGTCATTGCCAAAATACGACCGGTGCCAACCTGAACCGAAACCGTTGCCGAGCCGAGTTTGTATTCGTTTGTCGGGGGAGCCCACTTCATGGTTGCACTGTATGCGGCCTGCTGAACATCCATGTCCATCGATGTGTAAATCTCGAGGCCACCACGACGAAGCAACATTTCGCGGTCTTCGAGTGTCGGGCCAAACTCAACGCTGTTGCGAATCTCCCACACCGCATAGTCGCAGTAAAAAGCTGTGACCTGGTTTGCTTCGCAACCGGCAGGAGTATCACTGATGTCAACAATGATCGGCGTTGCCTTGGCGGTCGATGCCTCTTGGGATGTGATGTATCCCTCGGCAACCATGTTGTCGATCACATAGTTGCGGCGGCTCTTGGCGCGATCAAGGTTCTCGGGTGCATCAGGGCGATAGTCGTTAGGTGACTTCAACATTGCGGCTAGCAGAGCAGCCTGCGGAATGTTTAGGTCTTTTGCCTTCACGCCAAAGTAATACTCAGATGCCGACTCGACGCCGTTGATCTGATTGCCGAAGAACGCAAGGTTCAGGTAGCCGGCAAGAATTTCTTGCTTGGTGGCAACGCCTTCGAGGGCGATAGCCAGACGAATCTCGCGCAGCTTACGGTCAACGGTCGCAACGGTGGCTTCTTCGATGGCCTGCTTGTCGCCACTGAGGTTGGCGGCCTCGACCAGAGAGTTCTTCACATACTGCATTGTTATGGTTGAGCCACCTGGGCCACCGCCACCCATTGCCGCGTTGGTCAGGGTTGCTCTAATCAGCGAAATGACGTCGACGCCACCGTGCTCAAAGAAGCGAGGGTCTTCGGTGGCCACCACGGCATTGCGGATGTTCGGTGACATGTCGTTGTAGTCAATCGAGATGCGGTTCTCGTTATAGAACTTGGCCACCTCAACGGGCTTGCCATCCTTGATGCCATAAATGGTCGAAGCCTGGGATGCGTTCACGGGCTTTATGTAGTCGGGAAGGTTCTCGAAGACCGAGATGCCGGCTGAGGCAGCAAAACCGCCGACTAGCAGAATCGGGGCCAAAACCACCATTGCTAGAACACCCGCAATAGCACTCAATCCACTGAACTTTAGGATTGCGCTAAAGAAGGTCTCGTTCTTCTTGCCGCCAGACATAAGGTCAAGGTTACCCGACAAAGTCTGGGATAATTCTGAGCATGACTAAGTGGGAATACCTAACAACACCTCTGCCTCCGCACAACCAGACCGCAATCTTGAACGACTGGGGCAAAGAGGGCTGGGAGCTCGTAACCATCGAGACCAACGCTATGGGTGGCCTAGTGGCCTTCTTCAAGCGCCCACTGGAGGGCTAATGTCTGAGATCGAACAGCGCCTAATCGAGCTCGGCTCACCCCTGCCAGAGGTCGCCAAGCCGGTTGCGGCATACGTGCCCTCTGTGGTTTCGGGCAATCTGGTTTTCACTTCGGGTCAGTTGCCTTTCAAGGATGGCTTTCTCATCGCAAGCGGCAAGGTCGGTGAATCGGCCGGCTTGGTAGATCCTGCTTTGGCCAAGGCACTGGCTAAACAGTGTGCTCTGAACGCGCTCGCGGCAATCAAGTTGGCAATCGGCGACCTAGATCGAGTCACTCGCATCGTGAAGGTTGTCGGTTTCGTTTCTTCGGTTCCTGAGTTCACCGGCCAGCCCGGTGTCATGAATGGCGCAAGCGAATTCTTGGTCGAGGTTTTTGGCGACAAGGGAGTTCACGCGCGCAGCGCGGTTGGTGTTCCATCACTGCCGCTTGACTCGGCCGTTGAGGTCGAGCTAATCGCCGAGTTTATTTAGTCGGTTGCGCCAGCGCTTAGTTTGCCGCTGATTAGATCCATCACGCTGGTGTCAGCGAGAGTTGTGACATCACCAATCGGGCGGTCTTCTGCAACATCGCGCAACAGGCGCCGCATGATTTTTCCGCTTCGAGTCTTTGGCAATTCTGCAACCACGATTATTGTTCTCGGTTTAGCGATGGCTCCGATTTCTTTAGCGACGTGATCGCGAAGAATCTTCGACACGTCTGAATCAGAACCCGCGGCTTCGATTTGATTCTGTCGCAGAATCACAAACGCCACGATTGCCTGGCCAGTGGTTTCATCTTTAGCTCCGACAACGGCAGCTTCGGCGACAAATGGATGCGACACGAGCGCACTCTCGATTTCGGCTGTCGAGAGTCGATGCCCGGAAATGTTCATCACGTCATCAACTCGACCGAGCAACCAGAGGTCACCCTCTTCATCCCACTTCGCGCCATCACCGGCAAAGTACTTACCCTCAAACTTTGACCAGTAGGTCTCTTTGAAACGCTCGGGGTCTCCCCAGATGCCGCGAAGCATTGACGGCCAAGGCTCGGTGAGCACCAGTAATCCGGCGTGACCCCGACCAAGAATGTTGCCTTCGTCGTCAAGAACTTCGGCCGAGACGCCAGGTAGCGGCACCTGCGCCGAACCGGGCTTTAGTGTCGTGATGCCCGGCAGCGGAGACACCATGATTGCGCCGGTCTCGGTCTGCCACCAGGTGTCAACGATTGGCGCTTGCCCTCCACCGATGTGTTCGCGGTACCACATCCATGCTTCGGGGTTAATTGGTTCGCCAACCGAACCGAGCACGCGAACGCTCTTAAGGTTGTGCTGCTCTGGAATTTGGCTGCCGAGCTTCATGAAAGAGCGAATTGCGGTTGGAGCGGTATAGAAAATGCTTACGCCATACTTTTCGATGATGCTCCACCAGCGACCCCAGTCTGGAGTGTCTGGTGTGCCTTCGTAGATGACCTGGCTTGCACCGTTGGCGAGCGGGCCGTATGCAACGTATGAGTGCCCGGTGATCCAGCCGACGTCGGCGGTGCACCAGTAAACGTCGGTCTCGGCGTGCAAATCGAAAACGTTTTTGTGCGTGTATGCCGCCTGCGTCAGGTAGCCGCCCGAGGTGTGCAAGATGCCTTTCGGTTTGCCTGTCGTGCCCGAGGTGTAAAGAATGAAGAGCGGGTGCTCCGCGTCGAACGCCTGAGCCTCGTGCTCGTCGCTAGCGTTGCCAACTGCCTCGCTCCACTCGACATCACGCCCTTCGACCCAGGCGACATCTTGGTTGGTGCGACGCACGACCAAAACATTTTTCACGGATGCGCACTTGCCAGCGCTCAGTGCCTCATCGACCGCTGGCTTCAGCGCACTTGCCTTGCCCTTGCGATAGCCGCCGTCTGCGGTGATCACGAGTTTTGCATTGGCATCTTCGATGCGTGACGAGAGTGATTCCGCGCTGAAGCCACCGAAGATTACGCTGTGCACGGCACCGATTCTGGCAACAGCCTGCATAGCGATTATCGCTTCGGGAATCATCGGCATATAGATAGCAACCCTGTCGCCCGCTTGAATGCCAAGCGCGGAGAGCGCGTTCGCCGCTTTCTTGACCTCGCGAGTTAGCTCTGTGTAGGTCAACTCTTTGCTGTCTCCGGGTTCACCCTCGAAAAAGATTGCGGTGCGATCACCGTTGCCGGCGTCGACGTGTCGGTCGAGGCAGTTATAAGAGATGTTTAGCTTGCCGTCAGCGAACCACTTCGCAAACGGTGGGTTGGTCCAGTCGAGCGTCTGGGTGAAGGGTTTGTGCCAATGCAGGTTGTTGGCCTGCTTGGCCCAGAATCCGAGCCGGTCGGCCTTCGCTTCTGCATAGAGGTTTACCTGCGCAATCGCGTTTCTGGCGAAGGTCTCGCTTGGCGCGAAGCGCCGATCCTCGTGCGAAAGGTTTTCGATCTCATGATCGGCAGACATCGTCGTCCTCCAAGTTTTTGCGTTCCTGTTCGTCATAATGCCACAGATTGAAAAGTCATTTTTGCGACTGTTTTTAGCAAACTAAGAAATTGCTGACAAATTGCTCAAATTCTGCGGTTCATCACCGAATAGGGGTAGCCGAAGATTAGAATTAAGCGTTGGTTAAATCCAACTCGCCATACCGATTCCCCCAATCTGGTATGGCCGGCGGCAGGTTTCCCCCAAACCTGCCGCCACTTCTCTTTTAATCCCCAGATTTGCGTGGAAGACTCCACACCCTTTGAACTTGGGCAAATCTGAACTCATGTTTAGTCAGCCCGAGCTCGCACCCATAACCCGGCTGCTCGCCGAGACAGGTGTGACCGACCTGGTCTTCAACGGGCATCAGCACGCGGCCGTGCTGCGGCAAGACCGGTGGAACCCGGTGCCTTCGGGGTTTGACAGCGAAGAGCAGCTATCTCAAGCGGCCAAGATGCTCATTTCGCTAGCCGGCAAACGCATCGACTTGGCTCAACCGTTTGCGAGTGCGAACCTCGAGAAGGTTCGTGTGCACGCAATACTCGCATCCTCGGTGAATAGCCGAACTCACCTCTCTATTCGTGTTCACGCGTCACGCGAAGTGGCTCTGAGTCAGTGGTTATCGTTCAATCGCATTTCGATAGATCAGGCCTCTCTCTTGAAACAGATGCTTGAGAGCAAAGAGAGTTTCTTGGTGAGCGGTTCGGCCGGTGCCGGCAAGACAACTTTGCTGAGGGCACTGCTCGGCGAAGTCGAAACGCAACGAATCATCACGATAGAAGACACCGCCGAGCTGCAACTTGGTTCACAGAGCTGTGTTGCCCTGATCGCGCGTGAGGCCAATGTGGAAGGCCGCGGAGAGATAACACTGAATCAACTCTTGATTGAGTCGCTGCGAATGCGACCCGACCGAATTGTCATCGGTGAGGTTCGCTCTGCCGAGTTGATTACGCTTTTGCAGGCGAGCAGTTCTGGGCACTCCGCCGCCGCCACAATGCATGCGACATCAATTGACCAGGTGTTTGATCGCATCGAGTCGATTTCAATGTCTTCAATTGCCGATGCGCGCCAGGTGGTTCATCTGGCTCGAAACACGATTCGCTGGCTTGTGCACATTTCAGTAGCCGCATCTAAACGCACTCTAGAAATCAGGCGCAATGAGTGACCGCGAAATCTTGGCCAAGTTCAATTCACTCTTGAATGCCGGTCTCTCACTCGATCAGTCGGCTCGCGCAGCTGAGTCTGCAAAACTCAGTGAACGGTTTCAAGTTCAGCATCGCTACCTTGTTGCGGTTTGCACCGAGGCAGGCGCAGCGCCGGTTGCCGCACTGCGCTGTCTCGAACAGATTGCCGAGCAGCAGTTTGAGAGCGAGGCCAAGCTGCGAGTCAGTGGAACCGTGCCGAAGGCCACTGCCCGCCTGGTGCTTTGGCTTCCGTTAGGTGCCGCGCTACTTGGTCAACTGGCAGGGCTCGAGTCAATCTCGGTGTTCTTCGAGTCTTTACTAGCTCTAACCGCTCTGCTGCTGGGACTCATGCTTTTGGTCGCCGCTCAGGTTTGGTCCAGCAGAATTCTGTCGACCGCCATTCAGACTCAGGTCGCTGAAGAAATCCTTCTTGACGCAATTGCGCTGTGTCTGAGCGCGGGGCTGTCAATGAAGTTATCGAGCCAGATCAGCATAAAGACTTTTACCGAAATTTTTGGTCATGAACCCAGCAAACAGATTCTCGAGGAATTTCAAGAATTGTCTGATTTTTCAGATTCGACCGGCGCTCCAATTGCCAAGCTGTTTCGCAATCGTGCCGACGTGACACGAAGGTTGAAGGCGCATAAGCAGAGCGAATTACTCGAGCGGGTGTCGATTCGCTTGCTCGCACCCTTAGCAATCTTTGTTTTGCCAGCATTTGTATTGATTGCAGTTTTGCCAATGTCAATCGCATTACTTACTTCACCATGAAAGGAAACCATGAGAGCGCTTAGCACTGAATCCAAAACTAAGAATTGGCTTGCAGATGACACCGGAGCGGCGACCGCCGAATATGCGATTGCCACGATGGCGGCCGTAGGGTTTGCTGGTCTGCTAGTGATCATCATGCGAAGCGATGAAGTTAGGCAAATACTTCTTGACCTCGTGCGAAGTGCACTCACCTTTTCTAGCGATGCTCCGAGCGAATAAAGACACGGGTGCCGTGACGGCCGAGTTTGCTGTTGTGCTTCCCTCGGTCTTCATGATCTTGGCAATCTCGGTGTTATCGATTTCGGCACAGGTTGAAAGGCTGAAAATGGTGTCAATCGCCGGCATGATGTCGAGAGCTGTTGCCAGGGGAGAACCGGTCGAATCACTGAATCGAGTATTCGCAGAGCAGTTGGGGCAACATTCTTGGCAGATATCGAGCGGCGGCAACTTTGCCTGCGTTGAGCTGACTCGGCTAGTTGGTCTCGCCGCATTGCCCGATTTTGGCCTGCGACTCGCCGAAGTGCAGTGCGCTAGAAAGTTGGGGTTATGAAGTGGCAAATTCGGTCGAAAATAGGCCAAAATCTCGGTTCTGGAACGATTCTCGCGCTTGGATTAGCCCTCGGCACCCTTTCGGCCCTCTTAGCCAGTAATTTGGCGGTTTTCGGCCTAATTTCAGTCGAAAAACTCAGGGTTCAGGCCGATCAAATTGCCGTTGCGGTGGCCGATTCGGCTCGCGGCCTGATTACGGGCTATCCCTGCCAAACTGCTGAGCAAATGGCAACTATGTATATGGTGTTGCTTGACACATGTCGTATTGTCGGTTTCGATTCATTTATAAGGTTGCGTTCTGCAGTAGTCGGCATCGAGATAGAAGCTTCGTCTCGGGCAGGTGCTGTCGGGGGCAACTGAAACAAGGAGTAATGCGTGGCAAATAGCCGAAAACTGGTCATCGTCGAGTCGCCGGCCAAAGCCAAAACCATTGGCAAGTACCTGGGCAACGATTTCGAGGTCTTGGCCTCGGTTGGGCACATCCGTGATTTGATCGACACCAAAGACGTGCCGTCTGAGCTCAAGAAGACCTCTATTGGCAAGTTCTCGATAAACATCGAAAACGACTTCGAGCCGATGTATGCCATTTCGGCCGGCAAGAGCAAAACCGTTAGCGACCTGAAGGCCGCCCTAAAAAACGCAGACGAGCTCTATCTCGCAACCGATGAAGACCGCGAGGGTGAGGCCATCGCTTGGCACCTGATGCAGGTGCTGAAGCCCAAGGTTCCGGTTAAGCGAATGGTTTTTCACGAAATCACCAAAGAGGCAATTCAGGCCGCGCTAGGCCACACCCGCGATATCGACGAAAACCTGGTTCAGGCGCAAGAGACCCGTCGTGTGGTCGACAGGCTTTATGGCTACGAAGTGTCACCGGTGCTATGGCGCAAGATTAACCGCGGACTAAGCGCTGGTCGCGTGCAGTCGCCGGCTATGCGATTGGTTGTTGAACGCGAACGTGAACGCATGGCGTTCATTTCGGCGAGCTATTTTGATGTCAAGGCCGTGCTCGATTCTCAGGTCACGGGCGAACCAAACTTCGAAGCCAAGTTGCTGAGTCTCGATGGCAAGCGAATTGCAACCGGCGAAAGCTTCAACGACCTCGGTGTGCTTAAGTCTGATGTTCGTGTTCTCACCGAGGCAGAAGCAACCTCACTCGCAGATCAAATGAAATCTTCGTCGGTCGACATCGAAGTTACTTCGGTCGAAGCAAAGCCTTCTACTCGTCGACCGGCAGCACCGTTTACAACGTCGACACTTCAGCAAGAGGCATCGCGCAAGTTGCGCATGTCTGCGAAGCAGACCATGGATACCGCGCAGTCGCTCTATCAAGAGGGTCACATCACCTACATGCGAACTGATTCGCCAACGCTTTCTGCGCAGGCAATATCTGCGGCGCGAGCTCAGGCAGCAGAGATGTTCGGCAAAGAATTGGTTGCCGATGCACCTCGCATCTACACCGGTAAATCGAAGAACGCCCAAGAGGCACACGAGGCCATTCGCCCAGCCGGAGAGGTGTTCAAGCGCCCATCCGAGCTCTCTGGAGTGGTGTTTGGCAGGGCCTTCGAGCTCTATGACCTGATCTGGAAGCGAACCATCGCCTCGCAGATGCAAGATGCCAAGGTTTCGACCACCACCGCCCGCATTGCGGTTACCGGCCTCCAGGGTCACGGCCCGGCCGAGTTCACGTCATCTGGCACCGTGGTGACCTTCAAGGGTTTCATGGCCGCCTATGAAGAGAGCCAAGACGAGAGCCGCGAAGAAGACGATAGCGAAGAGCGCGAGTCGAAACTGCCGAAGCTCGAGGTTGGTCAGAAGCTAAAGGCAATCGATGTTTTTGCCAAAGATCACCAGACTTCACCGCCACCGCGTTACACCGAAGCTAGTTTGGTTAAGGCGCTAGAAGAAGATGGCATCGGACGCCCATCTACCTATGCGTCGATTATGTCGACCATCATCGGCAAGGGCTATGTCACCAAGCGTGGTCAGGCTCTGGTTCCAGAGTGGATTGCTTTCACGATTACCCGTTTTCTCGAAGACAACTTCGAGCAACTCGTCGATTATGCATTCACCGCGCAGATGGAAGAAGATCTAGACCTCATCGCTTCTGGTGATCTTGACCGAAGCACCTGGCTGCACCGTTTCTACTTTGGTGGCGAGGGCATCGAGGGTTTGCATGCGACGGTAGAAAACGTTGGCGATAGTGACCCGCGTGCGGTGAACTCAATCTTCATCGCAGATAACATCACTTTGCGCACCGGCAAGTATGGCCCATACATCGAAACCATGGTTGAACCTGGCAGCGATGGTGCAGACGAAAACGGTCGTCGCATCGTCAACATTCCCGAAGGCCTAGCACCAGACGAGTTGACGGTTGAAAAAGCGCAAGAGCTTATCGATGCACCAATCATCAGCGACCGAATTATGGGGCAAGATCCTGACAGCGGCTTCGATATTCTCTTCAAGGATGGCCGCTACGGACCATACGTTTTGCTCGATGACCCCAAGGCTGAAAAGCAGAGAACCGCGTCGCTGTTCAAGTCGATGTCACCCGAGACCTTCACCTTTGAAGAGGCAGTCAAACTGCTTTCGCTTCCACGCGTGGTCGGAATCGACCCAGAGACTGAGAACGAGATCACAGCGCAGAACGGCAAGTTCGGCCCATATATGAAGAAGGGCACCGATTCGCGCTCGTTGGCAACCGAAGAAGAAATCTTCGGCATCACGCTCGAGCAGGCCCTAGAGCTCTATAAGCAGCCGAAGTATGGAGGCCGCCGCACGGCGGCAACCCCGCTGAAGGAATTCGGCGAAGACCCGCTGTCAAAGCTCAAGGTTGTGGCGAAGACCGGTCAGTTTGGTCTCTACATAACCGACGGAGTGGTTAACGCGACCGTGCCAAAAGAAGAGCCGCTCGACGAACTCACCCCGGATCGCGCATTCGAGCTTCTGATGATTCGTCGCGAGAAGCTAGGCGTCGAACCGGGCGAGGCTCCACCGAAGGCATCGCGCTCGCGCAAAATTGCAAGCTCGACTCGAGTCGTGAAAAAAGGCGCTACCCGAAAAAAGAAGGCATAGCGTGACGAAGGGCCTATTCATTTCTTTTGAGGGAATCGATGGTGTTGGTAAGTCGACTCAGCTCGATTTGCTGGTTCGATACTTTGAGGAACTTGGTCGTACGGTTTGTCGAACTCTCGAACCTGGCGGCACAGATTTGGGTCGCGAAATTCGTGAGTTACTTTTGCACCGCAAAGGCGAAGTTGCTCCCAGAGCAGAAGCACTCTTGTTTGCGGCAGACCGAGCACATCACGTTGCAACTCTGGTTCGCCCGGCACTGGAGCGTGGTGAAGTTGTTATCACAGATCGCTACCTAGATTCATCGGTGGCATATCAGGGCAGTGGTCGCGACCTCGGATTCGACCAGGTGCGAGACCTTTCGCTTTTTGCAGTTGACGGACTCTTGCCAGACCTAACCGTGTTGCTAGATCTTGATGCCGAGAAAGCAGCGGCTAGAAGAAGTAACACCGGCGCTGAACCAGATCGTCTCGAGCGGGCAAAGACTGAGTTCTTCGAAACGGCGCGAAAGTCTTACTTAGATATGGCTGCCGCAGAACCGTCACGTTGGTTGGTTTTAGATGCCGAGCAGAGCGTCGAAACCATGCAGGCAAAGATTCGTGAGCGCGTTCAGGGATTGCTCGGGTAATGCCAACCCCGATTTGGCGTGAACTCTTTGGGCAGGCTGATGCCATCGCTCAACTCGAACAAGCCGTAAAAACCCGCGACCAGGGCGTGCAGCACGCCTGGTTGATGACCGGTCCACCCGGCTCGGGTCGCTCGAATATGGCAGTTGCCTTTGCGGCAGCCCTGCTTTGCGCCGAAGGTGGCTGCGGCACCTGTCGCTCCTGCACCCTGGCCATGTCTGGCAACCATCCAGACATCGACGTTTTGACCACCGAGAAGGTCGGCATCTCGATCGAAGAGGTTCGCAACCTTGTGCTCAGTGCCCAAATGGGTGGTTCGATGGGCCGCTACCGAATCATGATTATTGAAGATGCCGATCGCATGGCCGAACGCTCGTCAAACGTTTTGCTGAAAGCACTCGAAGAACCACCACCAGGCACCGTCTGGATACTCTGCGCACCGAGCGAGGCAGACATGTTGCCGACAATTCGTTCTCGCGTGCGTCGAATAACTCTAAAGACTCCTGCGGTTGAAGAGGTCGCTCAGTTGCTTGTTGAGCGCGACTCAATCGATAGAGCACTCGCCATGACTGTCGCCGCAGAAGCTCAAAGTCACATAGGTATGGCGCGCAGGTTGGCGACCAGCGTCGATGCACGTGGTCGACGCAAAGACACTCTCGTAGCGGCCCTCGACATAGATTCTGTTACCAATGCCATGTTCACTGCTGATCGCTGGATCGATCTTGCTAGACGAGATGCAGAAGCGCTCACCACCGAAAGAGATTCAGAGGAGCGCGAAGAACTCTTGAGAGTGCTTGGTGTTGAAGACACTTCAAAATTGCCTCCCTATGCGCGAGCTGATGTGAAGACCCTAGAAGAATCTCAGAAGCGTAGAGCAACAAGATCACTTCGCGATGGCCTAGATCGAATATTGGTTGACCTGCTTTCGCTCTACCGAGATGTCTTGATGCTTCAGCTTGTGGCAGAGGTGCCACTCGTGAATGAAGGTCTCAAGTCGCAGATCTCTTCGGTTGCCAATCGCTCGACCGCTCAGCAGAGTCTCGAGAAGCTTCGTCAAATCGAGTTGGCTCGAACCCGCATAGCGGCGAACGTTAAAGATCAGATGGTTCTCGAAGCCCTTGCCGTGAACCTGAGAACCAAGCCATGAACCTAAACTTGTTGCATCGAAAGGCAGTCGTGAGAGCAAACAAGGCAATCGCCACAGTCGCTAGTTTCGCCCTACTGCTAGCGGGCTGTGCAACCTTTGCGCCCACCGAATCGGCCGTCTCACAAGACATTCCCGCTGCGTTAAAAACCTTCTATACCCAGAGTGTCAACTGGAAGGACTGTGGCGAACAGCTCAAGTGCGCCACCATCAAGGTGCCAATCGATTACAGCAAACCGGCTTCGGGCTCAATTAACCTTTCGCTCAACTACTTGGCTTCAACCGGTACCGCCGACCTTGGCTGGCTGCTCGAGAACCCGGGTGGCCCGGGTGGCTCTGGCATCGACTTCGTTGCCGGTGCCTCTGAGCAGGTTGCCAGCCCAGCGGTGCGCAAGCGCTACAACGTGGTGGGCTTCGACCCGCGCGGGGTTCAGCGCAGTGCACCGATTAAGTGCCTTAGCCCAAAAGCCACCGATGAGTTTCTCTATGGCACGACACCTGGCGCCCCCGGTTCGGCAACCGAGATAGCTGCTCAGCGCAAGGCGATGAAGACCTACATAAACGCCTGCGTTAAGAACAGCGGAAAAATCTTTGGTTTCGTAGACACCGTCTCGGCTGCTCGTGACATGGACGTCATTCGTGCGGTGTTGGGTGAAGACAAACTCAACTTCATGGGCTTTTCTTATGGAACCTTTCTTGGAACAACTTATGCTTCTGTGTTTCCGCAGCGCGTCGGACGATTCGTTCTTGATGGCGCAATCGACCCGACCGTTAGTGACGAAGATCAGAGTTCAAATCAACTCAAGGCATTCGACCAAGCTCTAAAAAACTACTTGGATAACTGCCTCAAGATTGACAAAAAGTGTCCGTTCACCGGCAGCGTCGACGAGTCGATGAAGAGAATAACGAACTGGTACAAACAGCTCGAAACCAAACCGTTGCCGACCACGCTCGGCTCGCGCAAACTGACAATCGCTGGCGGCATCACGGGCTTGATCATGACGCTATACAGCGATGACTATTGGCAATACACCACTGCTGCTTTTACAAACGCATTTGCTGGCGATGGCACAACGTTCTTACAGTTGGCCGACTTCTATAACGACAGGGATGCCAACGGCACTTATGGTTCGAACCAACTAGAGGCCAATCTCGCGGTGTCTTGCCTCGATGGCAGATCCAACCCAAGTGCCGCTGCGATGAAAGCCCAAAACGTCAAGCTGCAGAAACTCAGCCCATTCTTTGGTCGCTATTGGTTAAACGGCGCTCTAGGTTGCGAGCAGTGGCCTTTCAAGATTGCGGCGAAACCAAAGAGCTACGCGGCAAAGGGTTCTGCGCCAATCATCGTGGTCGGTACCACGGGTGACCCAGCGACTCCTTACTGGCAAGCTCAAAACCTGGCAAACAAGATTCTCGATAACGCGCAACTGGTTACTTTCAACGGCGAAGGGCACACGGCCTACGGTCGCTCGAACGAGTGCGTCGTCAAGAACATTGACGCCTATTTGATCGACGGAATTGTTCCAAGTTCAGATCCGAACTGCTAGGACCATGTCAATGCCGCAAAGACACCCCTCCTGCCCTGATTTGAGGCAATTCGCTACACTTGGCAAGTTGCGGCAACCGCCTCAACAGGCCGCCTTAGCTCAGTTGGTAGAGCAGCTCCCTCGTAAAGAGCAGGTCTGGGGTTCAATTCCCCAAGGTGGCTCGTGATGAAAAAGATGGCTGTCAAGCCTGCGCAACTGGTTGCGCTGGGCTTCATGCTTGCAATTGCCGTAGGCACCAGCCTGCTCTCGCTACCTATCTCGCGAGCCGAAGGCGGCTTTAGCGGTGGCCTCGAAGCGCTCTTCACTGCAACATCGGCCGTGACCGTGACCGGGCTCTCGACTGTCAATGTCGAAACCTTCTGGACCCCTTTTGGCCACCTGGTGATTCTCGGGTTGATCAAACTTGGTGGTTTCGGAATCATAACTTTCGCAACACTGCTGGGCGTTTTGGTTTCTAGCAGATTCAGCCTGCGAAGTCGTGTCACCGCAGGCTCTGAATCGTCAACAGTTTCTGGCGGAAATGTTCGAAAGCTTCTCAAGCAAGTTCTGTTGGTGAGCGCTGCAATCGAACTTCTAGTCACGGCAATGCTTGCCATCAGGTTTATGACCTTTTATGGCTACTCTCTCGGCGATGCAGTGTGGCACGGTTTGTTTCACTCGGTTGCCGCATTCAATAACGCCGGCTTCTCGCTCTACAATTCAAACCTCATGAGTTTCGCCGGTGACGCTTACATCCAGCTTCCAATTACGTTCGCAGTTGTTCTCGGTGGTCTCGGGTTTCCAGTACTCTTCGAACTCGGTCGCAGACTCGGCAGAAGAGTAGAAAAGAACCGCGTGGGCGGAGTAATCGAATCAAAACTTCACTGGACGCTTACCACTCGAATTGTTCTCTGGGCCTCGGCCATTTTGATTGTTTTCGGTGCTGTTTACATTGGTTTCCTCGAGTGGGATAACCCGGCCACTCTCGGCCAATTTGACTTTGGAACAAAAATTCTGAACGCTTTCACGGCATCGGTTTATCCGAGAACAGCTGGCTTTAACGCACTCGACATTTCCCAGCTGCATCCGGAAACCTGGCTTGGCATCGATTTGCTGATGTTTATCGGTGGTGGAAGCGCTTCTACAGCCGGTGGTATCAAGGTCACGACAGCAGCGATTTTAATCTTCATCGTTCTGACTGAGGTTAGAGGCGATACTGCCGTGAACGTAGGTCAGCGTCGTCTGCCTCGATCGATTCAGCGACAGGCCCTAACTATTGTCTTGCTTTCGGCGCTTGCCGTTGCTTCTTCTGTTTTTGTTCTTTCCATTTTGACCGACTTCACGACCGACCAACTGTTGTTTGAAGTTCTCTCTGCTTTCGCCACCGTGGGACTGACCACAGGCATCACCGGGCAATTGCCTGATCTCGGCCAACTTTTAATCATCGCCCTGATGTTTAGCGGTCGAATCGGAACTGTGGCGGTAGCATCAGCCTTGGCTGCAAGAATTAGGCACGCGCACTTCGAGTATCCAAAAGAAAGGCCCACAATTGGCTAAGAATGCAAAATCAGCTACGGCGAAGAAAGTCGCGGTTATCGGTTTAGGTCGATTTGGTTCGGCTTTAGCGCTCGAACTAATGGACACCGGAAAAGAAGTTCTGGGTATCGACTCAACCGACTCCGTCGTGCAGCAGTATGCGCCGCTTCTTACCCTGGTGGTCAAGGCAGACACAACCAACCGTGACGTTCTCGATGAACTGGCGATTGTAGACTTTGATCGAGTTGTCGTTGCAATCGGCGACGACATCGAATCAAGCATTTTGACCGCTTCGCTTCTGATCGAGATTGGCGTTAAAGAGGTCTGGGCTAAGGCAACCAGCGATTCACATGGTCGAATTCTTCACCAACTCGGTGTTCACCACGTTGTCTTCCCAGAGAAAGATATGGGCAAGCGAATTGCTCACCAGGTCGGTGGCGATCAGCTCGATTACGTAGAGATTGACGAAGGATTTGTCATGGCTAAGACAGCTGCTGCCGATTCATTCGTTAACAAGAGTCTCTCGGATCTTGGCTTTCGCCCGAAGTACAACGTGATCGTGGTTGCAACCAGCCACGGAGATGTTAAATACAAGGCGGCCACACCAGACACGATTATTAGCGAAGGCGACTGGCTCATTGTGGCCGGGGCCAAAGACGCAATCGAAAAATTCTGCCAGGTTGTTTAGCTAGGAACTGAGCCGATGGCGGCTCTGTAGCCCTGCACGGTTGAGCGCATGCCGATTCCGCAAACGCCAACAATGTTGCCGGACCGGTAATAGCCAAAGACGCACTCGCCATCGATTTCTCCATGGATGAGCTTGACTTCGTCGGCTAGCGCCAATAGCCCAAACGCCAGAATGTGCATCTCAAACTGATCGCTCCAGAACGAAGGGGTCGGCGCAAACTTTTCGTCTAGAACCGCTGGCCAGTTCTCGGCTTCGTTCAGTTTGGCGGCGAGAACTTGGCCAACACGTTTGGCGGTGTCTGTGGGAATGTTCCAGTGCTCAACTCGGCGAGCAACGCCGTCAAACATCGGGTTTGCGAATCGGGCAACGTCGCCGATTGCAAACACGTCTTCGCATGCGGTGCCGTCGGTCTTCACAGCGCGCATCGCGTTATCGGTTAGAACGCCATCACTCAGGTCGAGGCTGCTGCCCTCAAGCCATTCGGTGTTTGTGTCTGAACCAATTGCCTCGATGAAAACATCACAGGCAAGTTCTTCTCCTGAGTCGAGCAATACACCCGTGACTGCATTTTCGCCGATCAAGTCGGTGATGGCAGTCTTCATTTTGAAACGAACGCCCTCGCCTTCGTGTCGACGCTGAATTTCTCGCGCGAGTTCGACGCCTAGTGGCCGAACGATCGGATGCACGCCTGGGGCCACCACGGTTACTTCGCAGCCCAGTTTTCGAGCGGTGGCCGCTACTTCACAGCCAATGAAACCAGCCCCGAGAATAACAACGCGAGCGCCCGGAACTAGGGCTGCGCGCAGAGCAATGGCGTCATCGAGAGTTCGCACGGCATGACGCCCGGCCAGCTCAGAGTTGCTCACCTGCAGGCGCTTAGGGCGAAGGCCGGTTGCGATGATCAAAGCCGAGTAGGGGTGAACCTGACCCTTCGAGTCGGTGACCGTTCGGTGTTCGAGATCTGCGCTCAAGGCTCTGGTGCCAAGCACCCAGTTCACATCTGCCGTTGCGGGACGCTGCGGAAAGGCTACGGCCTCATGGCTCACCTCGTTGGCGAGCACCTCTTTGCTGAGTGGTGGTCGGTTGTAGGGGGCGTGGGGTTCATCACCGATTGCGGTGATTGGGCCAAGGTAGCCGAAACGTCGAAGTGCTTCTGCTGCGCGCAATCCACCCATGGACGCGCCAACGATGACGACCGGCTTGGTCACGAGCTGCCTATCCGTGCTTAGAGAACGACTGGTTAGTCAACGATGAAGATTGCCTGCATCGGGCAGACATCGATTGCGGCTTCGACGTTTGCGCGTTCGCTCTCGTCTGCCTCTGCCGTGTATTCGAGCTTGTCGTCGTTGTTGAGTTTGAAGATGTTTGGTGCTTCAAAAACGCACTGGCCGTAGTGCTGGCACTTCGCCATGTCGACATTGATCTTGATGGTCATTTACTTCTCCTCAACGGTTGATGGGTAAAGGTCTTTTGAAGGTGTGCGAATTCCGCGAAACTCCCAGTCGCCACCCATTGCTGTCGAGATTACTTCTTCGCTCTCGGTTGGCTGTGCACCGACATCGGTGCGAATAGGGGTCGGGCCCTCGACGATGTGGTTGGTCAGTTTGCCGAGGCCCTCGACCTCGACCTCGACGATGTCGCCCGGTTGAACTGGGCGAGAAAATGCTGGGGTACCGCTAAACAAAATGTCACCTGGAACCAGAGTTATGGTGCGCGCGATGTCGGCAACCAGGTAGTGCATATCCCACTCCATGTTGTCGGTGTTATCTTCTTGCTTGACGACACCGTTTACCATCGTGCGAATGGTCTTGTTCTTAAAATTCCAATCGGTGACTACTCCCGGACCAATCGGTGCGAGAGTGTCAGAGCCCTTCACGCGCAACATCGAACCGGCGTCGGTGTCGCGAAAATCGTGCAGGCCATAGTCGTTTCCGATGGTGTAGCCGGCGATGTATTCGCCAGCCTCGGAAGGTGAAATATTGCGGCAGGACTTGCCAATTACGATGACGATCTCGCCCTCGTAGTTGAGCCACTTGCAACCCATCGGGCGAACCACCGCTGCGTTGTGACTGTTCAGTGCAGTTATCGGCTTCTGAAAGTAGGTCGGCGCAGCCGGCAGCTTGGTCATGAACTCTTTTGTGCGACTGTCGTAATTCAGGTGCACAGCGATGATCTTGGTTGGCTCGACCGGTGGCAGGTGAACCGCGTCGGCGATGGACACTCGACGACCGTCGCCGGCAACCAGGTGGTCGCCGTCGCGGGTTACCTGGGTCGGGTAGCCGTCAAGAACAATGCGTCTAAATTCAGCCACGGCTGTTCACCACGTCTTTTGGCAGCGGGAATCCGCCCTCTGGCCGAGGGAAGTAGACGTGAACCTGCCCGGTGCCAATTGAATTCTCGTATTCGCTATACATAATGCCCTTGGCGGTGTTCTCTTCTTCGCCGGTTGCACCAGCCATCGCGAGCCAGTGGTAGAAGTTGGCCTCTGGCTTGTACTTCTTGAAGTTCGGCATGTTGTCGAGGATCGCCTTGTGGTCGCCGGCCTTCATCCATTCGAGAACTTCGAGATCGGCAGCATATGCCTCTGGAGTGAAGATGTGTTTCGGGTCGCTTGCCTCATGCTTGCGAAGTTCGCGCAGTGGCCAGAATGTGTGTGAGAGTGCACCAGATGCTAAAAGCAAAACCTTGCGGTCTGTGTCACGGATGGCTTCGCCGAGCGCACGACCCGCGCGTTTGAAGTCTTCGTAGTCGCCGGTCTGGCAAACGCTCATGCTGATCCAGCGCTTGTCGTCGAGACCGCGACCGAGGTAGTGCCAAAGGTTTGTGGTTGCATAAAAAATTGGCAGGTGCGGATCTGCGATCGGGGTTATCCAGGTGCCGTTCTTCTCGTCATACTTTGCGATGGCGTTTGCGAGTTCTGGGTCGCCCTTCATCGCATAGGGAACCTGAGACATTCCACGAGGTAGTTCTTCAGAAGTGAATAGACCGCTGCGTTCTGCAGCCGAAGTGACCACGAATTCGACAGTGGTTGCCCAGTGTGAGTCGAGCACAATAACTGTGTCGAAGTCGAGGGTCTCCATAACCTCTTTGCGAAAACGCTTGAGACCTGGAACCAGTGATATTTCTTTGCCATCATTCAAATCAAGTCGAGTTGCCTCAGGCAACATGATTGTTGGAACGTGAGCCAGAATTGCTGCGCCTACTACTTCACCCATGAGTTAATCTTTCCATCCGTTTGGTGATACCACTGTGTTTTTTACATCCGCGTAGAAATCGAATGACCAGGTTCCGCCCTCGCGCCCGATTCCCGACTTCTTTGAGCCACCAAAAGGTGCTCTCAAATCGCGCACAAAGAAGCAGTTGACCCAGATGGTTCCGGCTACCAGTTCTTTGGTGATCCTGTCGGCGTGCTCGCGCTTACCAGACACCACGACGGCAGCCAGGCCAAACTCGGTGCCGTTTGCCATCTCGAGCGCCTGCTCGTCTGTTTTGAAGGTTTGCATGCAAAGCACAGGGCCAAAGACCTCGGCGGTCACGATCTCGCTGTCGGCAGCGGGGTTCTTGACCAGGGTGGGCCTGAAGAACAGGCCACCGAGCTCAGCGTTGGGCTCACCACCCATGATGATGTCTGCGCCTTCGGCCTTGGCCCGATCGACAAAGCCCTTGATGCGGTCGAAGTGCACCTGGTGAATCTGCGGGCCGATATCCGTGTTCTCATCTCTTGGGTCACCCTGTGTGATTTTGCCGGCGCGTTCGATGAACTTGGCTGCGAACTCTTCGGCGACGGACTCGTGAACCAAAATGCGAGTGCCAGAGAGACAGACCTGACCGGCGTTGTCATACTGTTCGACTGCGAGCTCTGCGGCTAGGTCTAGATCTGCGTCTTCGAAAACCAAGAGCGGGCTCTTGCCGCCGAGCTCAAAACTGATTGGAGTTAGATTGTCTGCTGCCGAACGCGCGATTACTTTTGCCGTCGGCACAGAACCGGTGAATGAAATTCGTGAAATATCTTTGTGAGCGACCAGGGCTGCACCGGCTTCTTTTCCGTAACCCTGCACGACGTTGAACACACCATCCGGAATTCCGGCTTGCTTGGTTAGGTCTGCGAAGTATGAAGCAGACAAGGGTGTCCACTCGGCAGGTTTCAAAACAACGGTGTCACCGGCGGCGAGCGCCGGACCAATCTTCCAGGTGGCCAACATCAGCGGTGCATTCCATGGAGTGATTAGTGCGCAGACTCCAGAAGGATCCCACGAGATGTTATTGCTGTGACCACGGGTTTCGAAAACCTCGTGATGCAAATCGTTAATCGCCCAGTCGGCGAAGAAGCGAATGTTGAGCGCAACACGTGGCATTACACCGCGGCGATGTGATCGCAAGAGCGATCCGTTATCCATGGTTTCAAGTTGCGCGAGAGTCTCGATGTTTGCTTCGACCAGGTCTGCGAGTTTATGCAAAAGTTCGCCGCGCTTCTTTGGACCCATTGCCGCCCAACCCTTGAACGCGGCCTTTGCCGCCGCGACAGCTAGGTTCACCTCGTGCTCGCCACCGCGCGAAATCTCACCCAAGAAACTTCCGTCGACCGGGGAGGTGTTGGTGAAAGTTTCGGCCGAGGCCACGCGCGAGCCGTTGATGAAGTGGCGAGTGTCGATTGATGCGCCTACGAGGTCGATTGTGGTCACTCTTCTGGCCCCTTTGTCAGCGGAGAATGTATGTCATTTGGATGCTAATGACTTAGATTACGGCATACTTACAAGCAGGAAAGCCACGATTTATAACGATTTAGGAGCTCATGTGACCCATTCAGTTCGCCCGAGAATCGCCATTCTTGGCCGTTTTGCCGAGAACACCTCGGCCACCCGCCGCGAGGCAATCGTCACAGCCCTTCGCCTAGCCGAAGCCGTCTATACAGCGGGCGGCGAACCGATGACCCTGCTGCCGGTTTCAGATTCAAACTGGGATGAACGCCTCGCCGGATTTCAGGGTGTCTTGCTGCCGGGTGGCGGCGACGTCAACCCGCGCACCTATGGTCAAGAGTCAACCAGCGAAGAGATCTATGGCGTCGACGATTTGCAGGATGCGGCCGACATCAGCTTGGCCAAGTGGGCCATCGAGCGCGGGGTTCCGTTGCTCTCGATATGCCGAGGCACCCAGATTGTTAACGTGGCAACCGGTGGCACCCTGGTGCAGCACATGGATGAGCCACACCGCCACCACGTTCACGACGTAACCATCGAGTCGCACGGGGCCGATCTGGGCTTGACCCAGCACATCGTCGAGTCAAGTTGCTACCACCATCAGATGCTCGACCGACTTGGTGACGGGCTCGAGGTAATTGCGCGATCGGCCGAGGGCACAATCGAAGCCGTGTCAATCAAATCGCGCGGCTGGGCCTTCGGGTTGCAGTGGCACCCCGAAGACAACTGGACCACCGAGCACGAGCAGGCCAACATCTTCAAGAAGTTTGTTAGCGAAGCGGCTAAAGCCGAAAAGATCTAGCGACTACTGAGCTTCGGTGAAAGCCGCAATCGCACGAAGCATGTCGGCAAAAAGAGTCTGGTTCTTCGAATCGACGACGCTCGAAATCTTCTGCTCCTGCTTGTTGAACTCCGGAAACAGTGAGTCCATGAGCTTGCGACCGCTATCGGTTAGAGAAACCAAGACCAGGCGGCCGTCATCCTTGCTCTTCTCGCGAGTTAGGTAACCGCGACCCTCGAGGGTGTTGAGCACCCCGGTTAGCGTCGCCTTCGAGAATCCGCCCTCTTCTGCAATCTGACGGGTTTCGATCGGCTCCCAGATCCAAGTGACCCAGAGCACCACGAAGGCTGTCCAAGAAATTCCTGTGGCTGCCAAGACAGTGCGCTCCAGGTGGTTTCGAACCGCGCTCGCGGCCCTGAACAGGTTTGAGGTAACGGCCATGGCCTGAAAGTCGAGGTTCATGTGCGAGAGACGCTCTAAAACCTGACGCTCGGTTTCGGCGAGGGTGTGCTGACCAGCCATTTGAGCCCCTATCGATGCCGTGCCATGTTGTAGCAATACTAAGTTGCAAACTCGAAGTCGTTTACATCCGAATGATAACTATTTGCATATTTGGCAAAACACGGATGACTTGGTCGCTAATCTGAGATTATTCGCATCCGAACAATCTCTAAGGAGAGCTCAATGAAGAGCGTAAGTCTCGCCAATTTAGATCACTTTTCAAACGGCGCACCATGGTCGCTGTTCGAAGAGCTGAGAAGAGAATCTCCAGTTCACTGGAACGAAGAAGAAAAGCCAAACAGCGGTTTCTATTCGATAACTCGTTATCACGACATCGTCAAAGTTCTTCGCGACTCAGATACCTTCACAAGCGAACGTTTCACCAATCTCGAAGAAGTTGACGCCGAGCAAGAAGAGGCGCGTCGCTCGCTTCTCGAAACAGACGGAACCAGACACCGCGCTCTGCGTCGATTGCTGCAGGGTCAGTTCACGCCACAGGCGGTCTCGAAGTATGAAACGTTCTTGCGTGGGCTCACCGCAACAACACTCGACAATGCATTCGCAAAAGGCGAATTCGATTTCGTTGAAGAAGTTGCGGCTGACTTTCCGATTCAGGTGCTCGCGAAGTTGCTCGATGTTCCAGAGAGTGACACCGGTCAACTAATCGACTGGGGAAACCGCATGATTGGTTTCGACGACCCAGAGCACGCCGATGTCTTGATTAACGATCCGGAGAGCGAAAAATATCGCCTGGTTCCATTCAGGTCACCGGCAGCACTAGAAGTTTTTGCATACGGTGACGAACTGGCTCGACAGCGAAAAGGAAAAAACGGCGTCGATCTAGTTTCCGTTTTGGTGAACAGTCCGATGTCAGATGGCATTGCACTAAGTGAGCGAGACTTTCACACCAATTTCTTGCTTTTGGTAGTTGCCGGCAACGAAACCACTCGCCACACCATCACTCACACCATGAACAACCTGATCAACAACCCAGACCAGCTAGCGCTGCTGCAGGAGCGCCCAGACCTGATTCCATGGGCGGTCGAAGAGTTCTTGCGCTATGCCAGTCCGGTCTATCACTTCAGACGCACGGCCACCAAAGACGTCGAGTTCAACGGCGTTCAGATCAAGCAGGGCCAAAAATTAGTTCCTTGGTTTGCCTCTGGAAACCGCGATGACAGCGTCTTTGAGAACCCGAACAAGTTCGATGTCACTCGAAACCCAAACGAGCACATGTCATTCGGCCGCGGTGGCCCGCACATGTGTCTTGGCAACGCTCTTGCTCGAATCGAGTTGCGCGTGATGTTTGAAGACCTGGTCAACCGTGTTGACAAAGTTGAGCGAACCGGCGAAGTCGACTTCTTGCGCTCGAACTTCGTTCACGGCATCAAGCGCATGCCGGTGAAAGTTACTCTGCGCTAAATAGCCAGGCTAGATCAGCTTGGCAACCTGCGACAAGAAGTTATCGACAAGCTCGAATGTTCTCTCGCGTGCCACGGCATCTTCGGCTTCGGTCTGCTTTTGCATGACGACCGGGTCTTGACCATCTTGAATTACTTTTTTGTCGCCGCCCCAGTCGAGCCAACCCTTAAGCCCAGCAGCGGTTAGCTCTGGGTGAAATTGAATGGCCATCGAGTTTTCAATCAGGAATGCTTGTGACGAAACCGGATTGCGCGCAATCTCGACAGCTTCGGCAGGAACACCCCAGTGGTCGTAGTGAAACTGAAACCATGGGCCGTTAGAAACTAAATCTGGTCGATCGCTGAAAATGTATGTCCAGCCAATTTCACCCTTGGCACCCGGAGCTACTGAGCCACCCATGGCCCGAGCAATCAGCTGCCCGCCGAAGCAAATGCCGAGCACCGGTTTTCCGCTGGTCACGGCTTGGCGAATCCACTCGATCTCTGGCAAGAGCCAGTTGCCGATGCAGGCGTCATCCCAGGCACCCCAAGGTGCACCCATTGGAATAATCACGTCGTAATCGTTGAAGTCTGGAAACTCATAGTTCACGTTCGGGTTGCCGAAGTCATCTTGCGAGACCACCACGCGCTCCTCGATTTCGAAACCGTGGTGGCGAAGGCGCTCTGACACCGGGCCGGTCGGACTCACGTGGTCGTGCTGAATAAACAGAGCCTTCATGCTCGCCTTTCATAACGTTTTGAGAATCTGCGCTTTTGCAAGTATCTCCTACGGCTATTATTTCGTTTGAGTCCTAACGATGTGGTTAGGTCACTCTTTTGTTATCTAGGAGTTGCAATGAAGCACGACCTCGTAGCCCTGCGCGAAGACCTTCAATCGAGAAACATCGATGTTCTTCGGTTTATGTATTCAGACGTTATTGGTATCGCCAGGTCGAAAGACATGTTGGTCAGCCAAATCGACAAATCGGCTCACAGCGGCCCGGCTTTCTGCCAAGGCATTTGGGTAACCACCACAGGTGGTGACGTCTTGGATGCAAACAACATCGCGAGCGATGGGCTGCAAGATTTGATCACCCAAATTGACCCGACCACCATCCATGAATTGCCATGGGAGCCCGGCGTTGCTTACGTTTTGGTTAATGCATTCAACCCAGACATGAGCGACAACATGATGTCACCTCGAATGGTGCTTCGCAAAGTAATCGCCGAATACAACGCGCTCGGATTGCAGCCGGTCTGCGGGCCAGAGCTAGAGTTCTACATTGCAGATGTGACCGAAGACGGCGTCTACAAGCGCTCGCTCACACGAACCGGTCGGGTTTATACCACTGGCACCCTGGTTGATCCAAACGGAACTTTCTTGCACCTGATGCGCATGCTCGATCAGCTCGACATCGGAGTGTTCGCCGGTAACCACGAGTTCAGCCCTTCGCAATATGAGATCAATCTTTGGCACAGCGAAGCACTCGATGCAGCTGACAGAACTTTCATTTTCAAGACGGCAATCAAAGAGGTTGTCGCTCGCGCCGGACAGCACGCGACCTTTGTTGGAAAGCCTTGGGCCGACGAGGGTGGCAGTGGTTTTCATTTGCACTTCTCGGTAACCGACATGAACGGCGTGAACAAGATGCACGACGGTGCTGGCAATCTCTCTGAGACCGCAAAGCAGATGATTGCGGGCATCACCGAGAACGCGGCAGGCCTCGCCGCATTTACTAACCCAACCATCAACGCATACAAGCGCCTTGGCCCAGATACTCTCGCTCCCTACCGCGCCAACTGGGGCTATGACAACAGAAGCTGCATGATCAGAGTGCCGCCCGAGCGCGGTTCTGGCACCCGTCTCGAAGTTCGAGTCGGCGATGGCGCGGCCAACCCCTATCTAGTCACGGCAAGCGTCCTTGCGGCTGCGCTCGATGGAATCAAGCGCAACCTGGCCTGCCCAGAGCCCGCCGAGGGAATGGCCTATGACAACGAAGGCGCTGCCATTTTGCCGGTGACTTTCACCGAAGCTCTAGATGCCCTTGAAGCAAATGAGGCTTTCAAGACCTACATGGCGCAAGAATTGGTCAACGTGCACCTGGCGATGAAGCGCGATGAGATTGAGCGATACAACGCTGCGGTCGACGACCCAGCAACTCGCGAAATCACTCAGTGGGAGATCAACGAGTACTTCGCCGATTTCTAAATCAGCAAAAGAGAAAACCCGAGACATTCTCGGGGTTTTCTCTTTTGAGTTGTTAGTTGTTCTGCGAACGATCTTCTACGAGAGTTCCACCATTGAAGGTGACACCAACCTCGCGGTAGTAACCGCCAAGAATTTCTTTCACCGGAAGAATCGAATTGAGTTCGTCCCACTCTGAATCACCAAGAGTAAGTTCTGCATCGCCAACCCAAGGTTGACCAAGATCTGCATCGACACCACCCATGGTGATTAGCTGATCCATTGAGTTGCCCGCACCGGGAACAATCGAAGGCATAAAACGCGAGTGCAACATTTTGTGCCCGTTTACAAATCCGTTTGTTTCGCTTGGTTCGCGCAACGTAACAACCGCACTTGCGAGTCTGTGGTCGTAGGCCGAGAGACTGGCACCGATTTTTGCACCGGCTTCAAGTTTCGGTGTTGCCTTGCCGCGATTAAAGATTCTAGTGACGTGTGCCGAGCCAAGTTTCTTCGGGTAGCCCTGAAACCATCCACGTGCGATTGCAAAATCTTTGGTCACCCAAATTGCAACACAACGTGAGTAGGTGACGCCCTTGTGCTTGCATCGAACGACAACAAATGCTTCGAGATACTGTGAGCGAATCGGGTCGAGCAATTCTGCGCCGCCTTCGCTGCAGCTCTGCCAATCGGCCCAGATCAGGGCGACCGCTCCAGGGTGCTCGTCGGCTAGCTTGATGTCGGCTGGCAGGATTGCTCGCACGTTGGCCGGGTCGGTCAAGTACTCGACCGTCAGCAAGGTTCCCGAGTAGTACCAGGGCATATTCGGCACCAGGGCGCTCTTGCCCGTGGGGGTCAGTGGGGCAATAAATCCGTGCAATTCGCTCATGACTAAAACCCTACTGAATCATTAGTGTCCGAATAATTGAGCGTTTGGCCCATTTATAACGATTCGGACACTCTCACGCCACGTCGGGCCGTCAACTTGCAAACCGCCAAGCGTTTCGGCACGCTTAGACCAATCGTTCATACCCGAACGATTTGTTTACTCAATGAGGAGATAGACGCTTATGTCAAACACAGAGCTCAAGAAGGGTCGACTCGGTGTTCTCGGGATCGTCTTCTTCGTCGTAGCAGCATCTGCACCCCTTGTCGGAATGACCGGTGCAGTTCCAGTAGCAATGCTTGCCGGTAACGGCGCTGCAGCCCCTGGTGCTTACCTAGCGGTAGGTCTCGTACTTCTATTGTTTAGCGTTGGATACACAGCCATGAGCAGCCGAGTAACAAACTCAGGCGCATTCTTCGCTTACGTAGGGCGCGGACTCGGAACCAATGCCGGTGTTGCCTCAGCATTCGCATCGCTTGTTGGTTACATCACAATTCAACTTGCCATCTATGGTTTCTTCGGCGGAATTGTCGCCGGTGAGATGGCGGCACGATTCGCAATCGATATGCCTTGGTATGTCTGGACTCTTCTCGCCTGGCTAATTGTTACCGGGCTCTCGCTTTTGTCTGTCGACATCGGTGCGAAAGTTCTTGGAGTGCTAATGATTCTCGAAGTGCTTTCACTCTTTGTGACCGCAATCGTAATTCTGGTTAGCGGAGGACCCGAAGGCATGAACTTCGGTGCTTCATTCTCGCCAGATCAAATCTTCGTCGGTGGCTTTGCCGGCGGTGCCGGAATCGCAATTGCATTCGCCTTCGCTTCGTTCATCGGTTTTGAGGCAACTGCGATTTATGGCGAGGAATCAACCAATCCAAAGCGTGCGGTACCTCGTGCGACCTACTGGGCAATCGGACTCATCACAGTTCTCTTCGCAATCACTTCGTTTGCCATGGTCACCGGAATGGGTGCGAGCAAGATTTTCGACGAGGTAATTGCCCGATCGGCAATCGATGAGGTGCCTTTGGCTAACCCTGCCGGAGTGCTGTTCTCGCTAGCAGATCAGTATGTAGGACCTTGGATGTCGCAGGTCATGAGCATCTTGGTTATCTCAAGCTTGTTCGCTGGTTTGTTGGCTTTCCAGAACGCCAGCGGTCGTTACTTCTTCGCGCTTGGTCGCGGTGGAGTTTTGCCAAAGCGTTTCGGTGCCACCAACAAAGCTGGAGCACCGGTTGCCGGAGTCATCTTGACCTCAGTTCTTGCAGCTGCAGTCATGATTTACTTCGCAGTCATGGCTCTCGACCCAGTGCTAAACCTCTTCTTCTGGATGAGCGCAATCACTGCAATCGCAATCATCTTTGTTGAGATTCTCGTGTCAATCGCCATAGTTGTTCACTTCATGAAAGAGGGCGGCGAGAACGTCTGGCGTTCAAAGGTTGCTCCAATTGCCGCTGCTATTGGCTTGGCACTTGGTCTCTACCTGTTGATGTCACGCTTCAACCTTCTAGCCGGAACGGTTCCAGAAGGTGTCGACCCATCGCTTCCAGAAAGCGCATGGCAGTTGAACACCCTCGGATGGGGCTTGGTCTTGACGCCGTTCATCGCGGCCCTGATCGGTTACATCTATGCGTCAGTCAACAAGAAAGAAAACGCTTCACTTGTGAAAGACATTCTTTCTTAGCAGCGTCTATAAGAGATGGCTCGGGCTTAGGCTCGGGCCATTTCTTCTTTAAGTTATCTGTGAGCTCGAGTTGCCTTGCGCTGGTTTTTTGAACTCAACGGCTAACTTTGATTAGATGAGTGGCGCAACACAGAAGTTAACGGCAGTTTTTGCCGTTGTTGCTCTTTGCCTCGGGGGTTTGCAGTCGGCATCAGCCGCAACGCCTACTCCAACTCCTGTTCCCGCACCGACTTCAACACCCTCGGTGAGCCCAACGCCAATTCCCACGACCACGCTGACGCCAAAACCGACGCCAACTCCCAACAAACCCAAAAGCTGCAGCATTCGAGCGGCTGCCACGAGTCGCGACCTAGCTCAGTTCTATGGCTTTGTGATGAACGCCAAGACCGGTGAGGTCTATGCCAACATCCGTGGCGACGAGCAGACGCCTTCGGCTTCTGTCATGAAGGTATTCACCGCGGCCGCAGCGCTCGAAACCATGTCGACTCAATACACGGCAACCACAAGGGTGTTTACAATTCCATCTCAACCGGGAGTAATTGTGTTGCGCGGTGGTGGCGACCACACTCTGACGCGATTGAACTCACCGCGCTACACGACTTACAAAAAGCCGGCGCGGCTTTCAACTCTTGCCACACAGGTTTTGGCGGCATTACCGGCAGATCAGCAAATCACAAAAATCATTCTCGACGATACCTACTTCGATAAGCCGTTCTGGAACAAGGCTTGGAAGACCTCGGATCGAACCAACGGTTACATTTCACTGATAACTTCACTGCAGGTTGACAGTGACCGAGCCAACCCCGACTTGACATCAACGGCATACAGCGGAACTCGAAGCAAAGATCCGGTTCTTGCCGCAGGAACCCACTTTAAGAAGGCCCTCGGCTTGCGCGCCGCGTCAGCAACTCTCGAAACTGGCGTCACCCCAGATGATGCAATTCAGTCTGCGTTGGTTGAATCCCAGCCGTTATCTGTGTGGCTAGATCATGCCCTCAAGTATTCAGATAACACCGAAACCGAAATGATTGCCCGTCACGCGCTTCGCATCAACGCTATGCCGACGACATTTGAAAACATTCAACCGCTAATGGTTAGAGTTTTGAAAACGCTTGGCATCGATTCAAGGAAGCTAGTGATGACCGATGGGTCTGGCCTCGCACAGTCAAACCGAGTGACGGCCCGAATGGTTGCAACCCTGATGGCTAAGGCCACAGACCCAACCTCCGTACTTAACCCCATGATCGGCTATTTGCCGGTGTCAGGCGTTTCGGGCACTCTGGCAACCCGTTTCAACGGCGGTAACAAGTCAGCTCGCGGCTTCGTGCACGCCAAGTCGGGCTACATTCCAGGGCTCTACAGCCTGGCCGGTGTTGTCTATGCCAAAGATGGCACGGCCATCAGCTTCGCCGGATTTGCCCGAAGTGCCGGCGGAAAGACCGTCAGCTACGGAGCTCGCAACGCTCTAGATACCCTTGCCGATCGACTCTATGAATGCGGGTCCGGCAGTTACTTCTAACTGTCAACCGCTCTCGGGCGATTGTGCGAGACTGAACGTATGTCAGCAATGAGGCTTGAACATGATTTACTAGGCGAACTCGAAGTACCTATCGAGGCCTACTGGGGAATCCACACCGCAAGAGCGGTTTCTAACTTTCCAATTTCTGGCGTGCCAATCGCACATTACCGAAGTCTCATCCGTGCTTTGGCGCTTGTCAAAGAAGCCGCCGCAGATGCAAATTTCAAGGTTGGCGAACTCGACGCCGACTTGCACAAATCGATCGTTGCCGCTTGCCACGATGTCGCCGAGGGAAAACTCGACAGTTCATTTGTGGTCGACGCAATTCAGGGCGGTGCCGGAACCAGCACAAACATGAATGCAAACGAAGTTATCGCCAACCGAGCACTCGAAATTGCGGGTCATGCAAAAGGTGACTACGAAAAAATTCATCCGCTGAACCATGTCAACATGTCTCAATCGACAAACGATGTTTATCCGACGGCACTCAAAGTTGCGCTGATTCTCGAGATACGCGAACTCATCGCGGCCATGGATTACCTTCGCAACGAATTTGCCAAGAAGGCAACCGAGTTTCGCAGCGTAATCAAAATGGGCCGCACTCAATTGCAAGACGCCGTGCCGATGACGCTCGGCCAAGAGTTTGCCGCCTTCGCTCGCATGACAATGGAAGACGAACAGCGACTTCGCGAACTGATTCCGCTGCTCTGCGAGATCAATCTCGGTGGAACGGCAATCGGCACGCAACTGAATGCACCTAAGGGGTACGTCGTTGCTGTAACCGCGCGACTGAGCGAGCTCACGGATATTGAGTTCGAGAGCGCTGCTGACATGGTTGAGGCAACCCAGGATGCCGGTGTCTTCGTAATGGTCTCCGGTGTCTTGAAGCGCGTTGCCGTGAAACTCTCGAAGACCTCGAACGACTTGCGCCTGCTATCCAGCGGGCCTCGAGCTGGCTTCGGTGAGATCAATCTGCCGCCGATGCAAGCCGGTTCATCGATCATGCCCGGCAAGGTGAACCCGGTGATTCCAGAGGTGGTCAACCAGGTGGCATTTGCCGTAATCGGATACGACTTGACCGTGACCATGGCTGCAGAGGCGGGCCAGCTGCAACTCAACGCCTTCGAGCCAATCATGTGTCGTGCGCTGATGATGGGCATCACCCAGTTGCGCGCGGCTTGCTACACCTTGGCAGACAAGTGTATTTCTGGCATCACGGCTAACGAAGCTGTGCTTCGCCTAAGCGTTGAGAATTCGATTGGACTCGTCACAGCACTCTCGCCGATGCTCGGCTATGAGAACGCAACCCTGGTGGCACAGCGTGCCCAACTCGAGGGCAAAACGGTTCGCGAAGTTGTTATCGAGTTGAGTTTGATGTCGAGTGAAGAGTTTGAGGCCATACTCGGCGATGTAGATCGCCTAGCCGGCCCGCCGCAGGGCTAGTCTTCGTAGAGCTTCTTCGGCTTCTTGCGTTCATTTCGTTCACGAAGGCGAACCGCAATTGCACCGGTTACGGTTCCGACAACTATGAATGCGGCACCGATTGCCAAGCCAACCAGACCGTTATTGTCGTCGGCTGTCTTGGCTCCATCGGCTGTAACCAGTGGGGCCTCTGAGTCGTATGCAATCGCGCATGGAATCTGATCTGCGCTTTGCTGTTCGTAGTTCGAAGTATTAGTGAGGCTGAACTTGAAAGTTCCCTCGAGTGGGTGGCCGTCGTTACCGACCGAGCGCCAGACGACCGTGTAGTCGCCAGCTGCCGCAAGCGATGCCGTGCTAGATACCGAAGAGCCGGCTGCACTCAGGCAACCGACTGGCTGATCATTGCCCTGAGCGTCACTTACTTGAATCTCAAAACCTTCGTTGTTTTCGCTCGCCATTACGTCTTCAGAAAAATCTACCTGGATGCCAACTAGGCCAGCTTCGACTGTTTCGCCCGAGGTTGGGTAAGTCGACACAACATCATCGTGAGCAAATGCGGCCGGGGTGGCAACAAATGCAGTGGCTAGGGCAAGCAGTGAAGAGGCGATAAGTTTTTTCATGCTCCAAGTCTAAGAGTCAAAATGCAGGCCAAGTTTGCGGTCAAGTTAGACTTGATTCAATTGTCATGAGCCGTCAGGGGAGTGTTTTGTCAGAGCGTAAAGCCAGGTTTGCTTATCTAAAGCAAGTTGCAATTGGCGCAGCTTCGGGCGTTGCCACCTTGGCTCTCATAATCGGTGGCTTCAGCATTTCTGGAACCGCTTCCAACAACTCGGCCGACACCGACCCAACCGATACTTCGGTTACGGCAACTGCAACTCCTTCGGCAACCCCCACCGATGCGCGAACCTGCAGCGTTGCTGAAGCAGCAGCCGATGCAAAATTGGCAACGTTCTCGGCCGTCGTGATCAACCCGGCAACCGACGAAGTCTTGTTCGACCGAAACGGTGAGAAGGGCTCGGCACCCGCATCGACGCTCAAGTTGCTAACCGCAGCGGCTGCCCTGCAGGTGCTCGGCCCAAACTATCGAGTTGAAACCAAGGTCTACCAAGACCCCGCAAACCTTTCGACCGTTTACCTGGTCGGCGCTGGCGATCCAACTCTTTCGCGCACTGCCAACGGCAAACAGTCTGTCTACCGTGACGCACCGAAGCTAAGCGACCTAGCGGTTGCCGTCAACGCCGCTCTAAAGGGCCAGTCGGTAAGCAAGATAGTTCTCGACTCAACCCTGTTTGCCGGCCCGACCTGGGAGTCAACCTGGGAGCGCAGCGAGCAGACTCAGGGCTACATGTCTGAAGTGACGGCCCTGCAGGTAGACGGCGACCGCAAGAACCCGGCTGCCGAGACCTCGGCACGAAGCACGACACCGGTTGCCAATGCCGGAAAGTATTTCAAGACCGCACTTGGAGCATCGGCAACTGCCGCAGCGATCTCAGAAGCGAAGATGCCGGCCGGCATGACCCAAATCGCGAGCGTTTATTCGCAACCGATTAGCCAGTGGGTCAAACACATGCTTCTGGTTTCAGACAACACTCAAGCCGAATATTTGGCCAGACTGGTTTCGCTCAAGCAGGGCTTTGACGGTTCGTTCACTTCGTTGAATGCGGCCATCAAGATGGGCTTGAACGCAACCATGCTTTCTTCGGCAAACCTGACCATAAAAGATGGCAGCGGCTTGTCTGACTTCAACTCAATTACGCCAACCTACCTCGCTCAGTTTTCGAAGCTCGTGCTGAGTGGGGTCGGCAACTATGCGGTCATCTATCAAGGATTACCAATTGCCCATGAGAGCGGCTCTCTTGCCTCGCGCTTCAACAAAGACAATCTAGATGCCGCGGGCAAGATTATTGCCAAGACCGGATGGATCAAGCGCGGCTATACGCTGGCTGGAATCATCAAGTCGAAAGACTCAGTCGACCTGGTTTTTGCCGTTTATGCGCATGGTCAGGTAGACGACACAACCAAGCTCGCAATTGACAACTTTGTCACAGCGGTTTATCGCTGCGGCAATTCGCTCTCAAACAACTAACGGGGTCAAATATGTCGCGCGCAATCTTGATTGTAGATGTGCAAAATGATTTTTGCGAAGGCGGTTCGCTGGCCGTGGCCGGTGGCGCAAAAGCTGCAACTTTGATTACCGAATACATGCGCAAGCACTCGAGTGACTACTCGCTTGTGATTGCATCAAGAGACTGGCACGATGCCAATAGTTCAAACGGTGGCCACTTTGCCGAGGGCGATGCCGAACCAGACTTTGTTGAGACGTGGCCAGCCCACTGTGTTGCCGGCACCGAAGGTGCCGAGTACCACGCGAATCTCGATACCGGCTTCATTCAGGTGCACGTGAAGAAGGGCATGGGAAGGCCCAGCTACTCGGCCTTCGAAGGTGTTGCCGCTGATGGGCGCTCGCTGTTGCAGGTCTTGGTCGACGCCGAAATCAGCGATCTCGACGTGGTTGGCATTGCCACCGATTACTGCGTGCTGGCCAGCGCGCTAGACGCCATAGCCACAGGAATTGCAGTGAATGTGTTTGCCGTGCTGTGTGCCGGAATCACCCCCGAAAGCAGCATTGCTGCTCTCGAGCTGCTTGAACGGGCCGGCTGCTCAGTTGTGCCCACAGTTGCCTAAACTATTTGCATCCGAACAATTCGAGTGAGGCAATGACCATGGCACTTAGCGAAAAAGAACTTTTAGCCAAAGTTCCAACCGGCCTCTTTATCGGCGGCAAGTGGGTCGAAGGCAGCGCATCCAAGAAAATTTCGGTCGAAGACCCAGCCACCTCGCTGACTTTGCTCGAAATTGCAAACGCAACCGCCGAAGATGGTCTTCGTGCCCTCACCGCTGCCGATGAGGCTCAGGCAAGTTGGTCTCGAGTTTCGCCACGCGAGCGCTCAGAGATTTTGCGAAGAACTTTTGACCTGGTTCGCGCACGCAGCGAAGAATTCGCAATGTTGATCAGCATGGAAATGGGAAAACCAATCGCCGAAGCTCGCGGCGAGGTTGCCTACGGAAACGAATTCTTGCGTTGGTTCAGCGAAGAAGCGGTTCGCATCTCTGGTCGTTACGGAACCTCTCCCGAAGGTGCTGGTCGCATGCTTGTCGCTCAGCGTCCGGTTGGCCCGGCATTCGCAATCACGCCTTGGAATTTTCCGCTGGCAATGGCAACTCGAAAGATTGGCCCGGCAATCGCCGCCGGTTGCACGATGGTGGTTAAGCCAGCCGAACTAACTCCGCTAACCACGCTTTTGTTGGTAGCAACTCTCGAAGAAGCGGGTCTTCCAGCGGGAGTTGTAAACGTGATCACCACTTCAACTTCATCAGCCACTAGTGCGCCAATTATTTCTGACGCGCGTCTGCGCAAGATTACTTTCACCGGCTCTACCCAGGTTGGAGTTATGTTGCTTGAGCAGAGCGCAAAGCGCGTACTGCGAACCTCGATGGAACTCGGCGGCAACGCACCGTTCATCGTTTTCGAAGATGCCGACATCGATGCAGCTGTCAACGGCGCGATGCTTGCCAAGATGCGCAACATCGGTCAGGCCTGCACAGCAGCGAACCGTTTCATTGTTCACGACTCTGTCGCAGAGGAATTCGGTCAAAAGTTTGCCGAGCGAATGAGCGCTCTCAAGCTCGGTCGTGGCTTGGCAGACTCGACCACCTGTGGTCCGGTTATCAACGAAAAGGCGAGACAGAACATGACTCGCCTTGTCGAGACCACAAAGTCTGAGGGCGGTAACGTCTTGGCCGGTGGTGAGGCCGCAGACGGCGACGGCTATTTCTTCACGCCAACGGTTATCGACAATGTGAAGCCTGGCTCGACCATTCTGCAAGAAGAGATCTTTGGCCCGATTGCCCCAATCACCCGTTTCAAGACCGAAGAAGAGGCCGTTCGCCTAGCCAACGACACCGAATACGGGCTGGTTAGTTATGCATTTACTGCCGATCTGAAGCGTGGCCTGCGCCTAATCGAGACCCTAGACACCGGCATGACTGGGCTCAACACCGGTCTGGTTTCGAACGCCGCAGCTCCGTTCGGTGGAGTCAAGGCCTCGGGTCTCGGTCGTGAGGGTGGCCCAGAGGGCATTAACGAATATCTCGAGACCAAGTATGTGATGACGCCAGATCCTCTGGCCTAAAAACTTAGCGGTCGCGCCGAGCACCCTGGTCGGCGGTAACCGCAAAGATATTCGGCGTGCCATAGCCGAGCAGATCAAATTCTGCGAGCACCGCCAAAGTTATCTCGCTAACTTTGGCAATTGGTGCGAGCGCAATTGCGGCTCCACCGAAACCACCTCCAGTCATTCGAGCTCCGACGGCGCCGTGGCGAATTGCAACATCAACGGCTGTGTCAAGTTCATCGATAGAAATTTCAAAATCATCACGCATCGAAACATGAGATGCATTAAGCAAAGCACCAATTGATTTCGGGCCTTCGGTTCTAAGCTTTTCAACAGTCTCGAGAACGCGATCGTTCTCGGTGACGATGTGTCGAACCCTTCTAAAAGTGACGTCATCCATGATTTCTTGTGCTTTGGCAAGTTGACCTGCAGAAACCTCACGCAGCGAGGCAACGCCCATTTGCGAAGCACCCAGTTCACAGGCTGCTCGTCTGGTTGCGTAGCCGCCGTCGTTTAGGCGGTGAGCAACACGGGTGTCAATTATTAGCAACTCGAGACCCGCGTTATCGAATCCGAGTTCAATCGACTGCGCTTCGAGTGACTTGCAATCGAGAAAAACGGCGTGGTCTCTCTCGCCAAGCAGCGAGGCAGATTGATCCATGATTCCTGTCGGTGCCCCAACGATTTCGTTCTCGGCGAGCTGTCCGACGCGAGCTAACTCTGGTCGTGAAAGGTTTGTCTGCCAAAGCTCGTTGAGCGCCAGCGAAGTTGAACACTCGATTGCCGCCGAAGACGACAGCCCAGAGCCAACCGGAACGTCTGACTCGAAATAGGCGTCGAAGCCAACCCCGGCGGTTTGACCCAGCTTTGCTAGCGCCCAGGCCACGCCAAAGGGGTAGGCGGCCCAGTCGTTAGCTGCATCTTTGCTTATTTCGGCCAGCTCAATTTGATGTTGCTCGTCTGAGAAAGAAGACGTTACCCGAACCGTCTGGTCTTGCCGAAGGCTAATTGCCGCGTAGGTTCTGCGATTGATGGCAAAGGGCAGAACAAAGCCCAGGTTGTAGTCGGTGTGCTCGCCAATCATGTTGACTCTGCCCGGTGCCGACCAGACCCCGGTTGGCGCATAGCCATAACGGGCTTCGAAAGCGGCGGCTGCCGATTCGATGTTTCGCGAAGTCGTCACGCTATTTCTCTAGAGCTTCTCGAATTTGTGCTGCAGTTTTCTCTGGTGCAAAGTCTGCGATGAATGCGCCCATCGCTGATTCCGAACCTGCCAGATATTTCAGTTTGTCTGCCGCTCGTCGAGGTGAGGTGATCTGCAACTGCAGACGAACGTTTTTGCCGGCATCGGTCAAAGGTGCTTGATGCCAGGCTGCTATGTAAGGGGTAGGCGTTTCATAAATGTCGTCAAGCGCACCGAGTAGTTGGCGATAGACAGAAGCCAATTCTTTTCTCTCGTCTTCGGTCAACTGCGCAAGATTCTGAACGTGACGGTGTGGAAGCAGGTGAATCTCGATTGGCCAACGACCGGCAAACGGAACATAGGCCGTAAAGTTTTCGCTGCGAACTAGAGTGCGATCTGACTTCTGTTCGAAGGCGAGTGTCTCTGCGAAAAGTTCGGCACCGAAACGTTCAATCGATGACAGTAGCTTTTGAGTTCTAGGTGTTACGAACGGGTACGCATATATTTGTCCGTGCGGGTGGTGCAACGTCACACCAATTTCTTGACCGCGGTTCTCAAAAGGAAAAACCTGCATAACTCCCGGCAGCCTCTGCAGGTGTTCGGTGCGATCAGCTAAAGCGTCAATCACCGTGTTAACGCGCTCTAGGGGCAGGGCCGCGAGTGAACCGAGGTGCTCGGGACTGAAGACAACCACCTCGCAGCGTCCAACCGACTTTCTGGTTGCGCCAAGGGCCAAGCCGTCGACCCCCGCGTAGTTCGGGTCAACTTGGGGCAAGAGTTCTGGCCCAAATGACGGGCTCTTGTTCTCAAAAACGGCAACATCAAAGTTGTCTGGTAATTCGCTCAGATTTTCGTCAGTGGTTGGGCAGAGCGGGCATTGATTTGCCGGCGGCAAGAAGGCTCGACCGTGACGATGGGCGGCTACTGAAACCCACTCAGAAGTGAGCGAGTCGAGCCTCATCTCGGCAACATCGGGCCTGTCGATCGAAGGGCGCTGGTCTGCCTTGCGCTCTGGGCCAAGCGTTGAGCCCTTGTCATCGAAATAGAACAGGTCTCGGCCGTCGGAGAGTTTTGCCTCGTGCTTCACACTCATGCGATAACTCCTGACCTGGCGGTTGAGGTGCTTACGGCTAGGCTGAAAATGCCTAGGCGTTGAGACCAAGTATAAAGAACTCCGATATGGGGTTCGCTGGTGAAACTGCCTTTCGGCCGGCTAGAAAAGGTAGACAGGGTGAAGTTCAGTTTCAGAGACCAGCAGGGTAACCAGGTTGGTTCCACCGATTTCGCCAAGCAGGTGCTGGCGGCAGCCGTGCAGAGCACTGACGCTGTTCTTGCTAGAGATATTTTGGCCGAGTCAAATTGGCGCAAGAACTATCAGCGCTACTTTCTGCGGCTGAGCGCAATCGAGTTTGGCGATCGAGCCACTTCGCTCGAGGTCATGCAGTCGGCTTTGTCGGCCATGACTGCGCAGATTAGAAACCAAGACAATAATTCGATTGCCGAATTGGCGGTCACGGGTTTTGCCGCGTCAAATCTGGTTGAGACGATTGAAATTACAGGAACAGCACCTACCGAGAATCGCTGGCCCGGTGCAAACCAAAATCTCTCTCAACTTGCTGCCGACTGGGTCGCACGCGACTTGGCAGAGCCCGATGTGCTAGAAGCTTTCAAATTCTTAGATGCAAATCCGAATATTCGACCAGCTGGCGATTTGCTTTTTGCACTGGCCGGCAATGCCGAATTGTCGGGAGCCAAAGACTGGCTGAGTCTCGGTGGCAGGGTGGCCGTTGTTGCGCGACCAAACCCTGCGGCTTGGCAGTCGCTAATCGAACATGCACAACGCTCGGCCGGAACGCTTTTGATTCCGGTTCTTCGTGCTCGGTCAACAGAAGGTTCTCTTGCCGAGCGTGCAGGTCTCGACCTGGTTCAAGATGTTGCCGCAATTGCGAGCTGGTTGCATGACGTTTCGCGAAGTGAATCGCGTGTGGTCATTGCTAGCTATGCATACATCGGCGGTTCGAATCAGATCATCGCCCAAGCGGCGCAGGATGCGCTCATCGCCGCAGCCTCGGCCAACCTTGCCAAGTCAAAGTTGGCGCTCACCTGGTTGGCAACTCCGCTCGACGTTATTGTCGTCGGCCCAGAGGTGCTTGCCCGTCAGAACTCGAAGCTGGCTAGCCGATCAGGCGCTGTGCGCATGCGTGATTTGTTCTGGCGAATGTTCGGGCAACTTCAGCCTGGGCAGACCGTGCCGCTTGATACCACCTCGGGCGCTGCGTGCCTGTTCGATGCGTCCTCTGTGATGCAGGGTTCGAGCTATCTGTTTGCCAAGCACAGCGAAAAGTGGAGGGCCATGGTGGCTGCCAGACAGGGCAACCTCGTTTCTTATACGGTGGCTCCGCCGGCTGCTACGCGCTCCGTGCTATCGGTTCGAGTATTGAACTACACCTACCGTGCGCTAGATCGTTTCGGCGTGCATCCGTTCTCGGCACGGGCAACCAGCCGAGCGTTGGCTCTGCTGTTATTGCGTAATCTAAACGACCCCGCTTCGCCCGCGGCAACTAACAACAGTGGCAACCAGGTTGCACTGGTCTCGGCGACGGCAATTCACGGCGGCACTTGGCGAATGGCATATCGCCCAGATTCGATTTGGGTCGTCGCCACTTTGCTTGGCGTGTTTTCTCGGCGGAAGAAAAACGCAATTGTAGAGGTCGGTTCGGTCTCGAGTAAAGCGAGCGACTAAAGTTGTCGACCATGGAAAAGAAATTGCAACGCATTCACCGCCCAGCCTTGGTGGCTGCAATTCTCGGGCCGATTCAGGTGGTCGTCGGTTTCAATCTCGCCCAGGCTCTCTGGCCCGAATTCGACCCGGTTGCCAAAACTATTAGCGATCTTGCCGCAGACGATTCTCCGGTTCAAGCGCTGATGACATCTTTCTTCTACTTCGGCGGAACACTTTCGTTTCTCGTTGCCGGCTGGGCAAGAAGTTTCTCGATGCCGGGGCGCGTGACAATTGCACTCGCCGGCTTAGCTACCTACGGCCTGGCATACTTCACAACACCCGATCAAGACAGTTCGTCCTTGGCGCACAGAATCTTTGCCATTATTTCGTTCGTACTCTCGGCCGGATGGCCGCTCATGGCCATGCGTTTCGACAAGCGTTATCCATGGATACTTCGCCCTACCGGTGCGATTCTGGGCACAGCTATCTTGACCGCCTCAGCGCTGCTCTTTCTTGCCAGTTGGGCCGATCCAGCCTCAACCATGACCGGAGTCTGGGAGCGCGTAATCGCCGTCAGCCAAACCTGGTACCTGGCACTTGTGATCTGGATCTGCTGGTTCAGTGAGCGAAAGTTGCGCTCTCATTCCTAGCGATATTCTGCAGCTCGTATCCGCAGACGCACTCTGGCGTGCCGAGGTCAATCCGGTGGCCAGTGCGCTTGTGAGCCTCTGCTTCGATGACTTCGAAATCGTAACCTCGCCATATCAGAAGCCGGGCTATGCGCAAGCAGGTGTGATTATGGCCCCGTGGCCAAATCGCCTTGAAGACGGCAGGTGGCAAATGGGTGCCCGCGAGTTTGTTGCCCCGATCAATGACGTTGAAGGTAACAACGCAAATCACGGACTGGTTCTCGGCAGAACTTTCGACGTGGTTGAGCACACCGCAAGCAATTTGTGTTTAGAGACAAACTTGTTCGATGCGGCTGCCTATCCCTTTGACATCGCTTTGACTGTTAATTTCCAACTTCAAAACACCGGTCTCGAGATAACTATTTCAACGAGAAACCATGACGATGTTTCAGCCCCAATTGCATTCGGACTTCACCCCTACTTCGTGGCAGAACCAAACTCGCAGTTGGAGCTCAATGCTAGAACTTGGATTCAAAAGAATGAGCGCAACCTACCAACGCATGCTGAACAGATTGAAGAATCGGTAGCAAAAGCGGGTCTCAATTTGGTTGGGCAATTGCAGGTAGATGACTGCTTTACCGATCTGATTGACGAAGACGGATTCTCTGTCACGCGATTGACCAGACCGGCCGCTGGTTTCACCGTAGAAATTCAGCAGTCAAAAGAACTTAGCTATTTGATGCTCTACACCTTGCAAGAAGAAACGAACCAAAAAAGATTGCTTATCGCAATAGAGCCGCAAACCGCACCCGTAAACGCGTTCAAGAACCTCGACCAGGTGAAACTGCTAGCGGCTGGCGAAATCTTTGAAGCAACCTGCAAGATCAACCTAAGGAATCATCGATGAGCCAAGATCTGCGCTGGAAGCCGTTCGGTAACTATTCGAAAGATGCACGTGTCAGCATCGCCGTGTTGGCAATAACAATCATTTTTGCAGCCGAAGTGTTTCTAAACCCCGCTGGCGCTTATGAGTCATTCATGTCGGTTCTGGCGTTTGCGGCCGCCGGAGTGGCTGGGTTCAGGGCCTTCAAGACCAAGGCCTACCTGGGCTTTCTAGCTCTGCCGCTATCGCTCCTTTGGCTGAACCCGCTGCTCGGTGGCGACTGGTTCGACACAATCTGGCAGATTCACTTTGCCGCCCACGCGGGCTACGCGATGCTGTTCGCTCTCTACGCCTATACCTTCATGCGCATGGCGCTGGCAAAGCCAAATTCCTAACGAAAGTTGGGTTGGCTGCGCAAGCTAACCGCTACTCGGGTCGCGCCTAAGCAACGAAAAGAAGAAACTAAGCGGTGAATGAAGTGCTCGGCAAATCTTTCTCGTCTTCTTCGATTGCTCGCACGATTCTTGCAACTACGTCCTCTGTCTTTAGTCCTACACCGAAAGCGGGTGTAGTGCCAAATATCGCCCTGCTTGCCAAACCGGAATCTGTGTGACCCGGTCTTGCGTCAATCCATCTGATTCCGGCACGACGAAGCTCTCGAGTGGCAGCGGTAGCGTATCCGTGCATTGCAGTTTTGCTTGCAGAGTAAGAAGTCATTCCGGCCATCGGAGTTTCTGCGATAACACCAGAGAGCGAGACAACGAAAGGCGATCGATTTGCCGCCGCTGACTCTTCGAGTCTTGCGAGAAGGGCTTTTACGACCGAAACCTGACCGAGAAAATTGACGCGCATTAGGCTCTCAGTCACATCGACCGGGGTTTCTGCTGCGGATCCGAATGCAACTTGGCCAGCGGCAAGCACGATGCCATCTAGTTGAACGTTTGATGCCTTTATCGCGGCTGTGAAATTTTCGATTGAACCTGGTTCGTTGAGGTTCAGAAAATACTGAGCGACCAGCTGACTCGAGAGGCGCTGAGCCGATGCCTCACTGCTGGCGGTGCCGATAACCGATGCACCCAACTTGGTCAGCTGGTCTGTGAACTCGTTGCCGAATGCTCCCGTTGCTCCGACCACAAGAATGGTGCGGTCTCTTAGTTGTGCCATTTCGTGCCCTTTCGTCGTCAAATAGTCGAACCCTGAGAAGTCGGCAATTAGTCCCAATGTCTTGACTTAGGTTTCCGTTGTTATGCGCCTAGCATTGGGTGAGATTGGAGCCCAAATGCATAGTTTGCTCAAAAAGACCGTCGTCGAGTTCTTCGGCACCGCCCTACTTGTTTGCGTGGTCGTTGGCTCGGGAATTATGGGCACCAATCTTTCGAGCGATGATGCGGTTGCCCTCATCGTCAACGCGATCTCAACGATTTTTGCCCTGGCACTCTTGATTTTGGTTCTTGGTCCGGTGAGCGGAGCACACTTCAACCCTGTGGTTACTTTTGTCAGATTCCTTTCAAAAGATCTCAACTTGGCTTCGGCAGCGGCTTATTCAGCAGCCCAGGTAGCGGGCGCCATCGTCGGCGCAATAGTTGCCAATGCGATGTTCGACCTCAGTGTCTTTCAGATTTCAAGCCACCTGAGAGTGAGCACTGGAACGCTGATTGGTGAAGTAATTGCAACTGCTGGTCTGGTCGCCCTGATTCAAATTCTGATATCTAGAAAGCAAGATTCTGTCATTGCAGTCTCTGTTGCGGCCTGGATTGGCTCTGCCTACTTCTTCACATCATCAACTTCTTTTGCTAACCCGGCGGTAACAGTCGGTCGAATCTTCTCGGATACCTTTGCCGGAATAGCACCCGCATCGGTTTTGCCGTTCATCTTGGCGCAGGTGGTTGGTGGGCTTATCGGTTTCGTGGCTGCACGAGCCTTGAGACAGAACGAAAAATCTTCTTAGCTCTTGAGCGTGACTAGCAAACCATGAAGAACTCGTTCAGTAGAGCAGCGATAGCTCTGCTGAGAGCGAGTCACTTTCCGCAAACTCTGGCAATGACGGTTGCTCTGGGGTTCTGCGCCTGGTTTACCGGAGTTCGCGATAACAACCTCGCGCTTTTCGTTGCAGCAGTGTTGTTCGGGCAATTTTCGGTGGGCTGGGTAAATGACTTCATTGATGCGCGATTAGATCGCTCGGTTGGTAGAAGTGAAAAACCAATCGTGGCTGGCGCTTTAGAAACTTCGTCTCTCAAACTTCCAATCGCAATCGCACTGATTCTGGTTGTTTCGCTCTCGATATTGGCGGCCGGATGGATTGGTGGCTTGGCTCATATTTTGGCGGTCGCCTCAGCCCAGATTTACAATCTCTACCTCTCGCGAAACGTTTGGTCTTGGTTGCCATACGCGGTGTCGTTCGCGTTATTGCCGCTCTTCGTGGCTCAGTCGGCAGCTAAAACTATTTGGCCAGAGCTGCCGATGATCTTGTTGTTCTCTCTGGTTGGAGTAATTGCACATCTGCTCAACGCTCTGCCCGACGTTGAAATCGACCGCGAGGCCGGCAAGGGTGGCTTGGTTGTTTCACTCGGACGAACAAGAACGCTCTGGTTGGCCTCAGTGCTGATTTGCCTGGCTATTGTGTCGCTCTTGAGCTTGGCTGTCGGAGTTTGAGTGGCTGGCGAAGTAAAGTTTCTACATGACAAATCTTGAACCCCCAGTAATTGAGCCAATGCTCGAACCAGCCCCAACCGTGCTCACTATCCAAGAGGTAGTCGAGGGCGACGGAGTCGAAGCCCCAGCCAACTCAACCGTGAAGGTGCACTACCTTGGCGTCGACTATGAAACCGGTGAAGAGTTTGACTCTTCGTGGAGCCGTGGCGAGCCAATTGAGTTTCCACTGGGCCGCCTGATCAAGGGCTGGCAAGAGGGTATTCCAGGCATGAAGGTTGGCGGTCGTCGCACCCTGATCTGCCCACCAGAAGACGCTTATGGCCCTGCTGGTGGCGGCCACCGACTTTCGGGCCGCACACTTGTGTTTGTGATCGATCTCTTAGGCGTAGCCTAAACAAGAAATGCACCTCCGTCTGGAGGTGCATTTCTCTTGAGTAGGCCCCGTCGGGATCGAACCGACGACCCACGGATTAAAAGTCCGTTGCTCTAACCAACTGAGCTAGAGGCCCTTGAACTTGCCAATTCTAACAGGCAAGAGGCTCACGCTCGGCGGGGCAATTAATATCTCAGCACTTCTGTATTTGCGAAGAGACTCGTCGCGAAGTGGTGCGGTTTACCCCTAGAGGGCTCTAGTTTTTCGGCTCGGCCACTCGACCAGCAGCATGGCTGCCACCATGAGTGCGCCACCGAGCAGTGTCTTTAGCGTCAGAACTTCTTGCCCAACAGCAACCGAGATAGCGGCCGCAAAGACCACCTCTGAGGTGAGAATTATTGCCACGCGAGAGGCATCCATGATGCTCTGCGCCCAGGTCTGAACAAAGAAAGCCAAGGCGGTTGCGAGCACCGCGGTGAAGAGCACGGCAAACCAAACGTCTTCAGATGGTGGCACCTGGTAGCCGTCGGCAAGCGCACCGATCCAGCACACCACGCCGGCCGCTGCCAGCTGAACGACCGTGAGAGCGTATGCGTCTCTACCAGGGCTCCAAGCGCCGAGCCCAACAATGTGCACGGCAAACAGAATCGCGCAAAGGATTCCCCAGATCTGACCGACCTCGATCGCGACTCCGGTTATTGACATCAAAGCCAAACCGGCGGTGGCCAGAGCAACAGCTAACCAAACCTTGCGGGCGACTTTTTGGCGAAATGCCAACCAGGCAAAAATCGGAGTCAAGACAACGTAGAGCCCGGTTAGAAATCCGGTGATGGCCGCGGTGGTTTCTTGAAGAGCAATTGT
>Ga0209191_1000094_pt1 | contig 68039 bp, 102 predicted proteins | sample S_130626_EF_Meta_FD_187320 | JGI IMG/M metagenome (GOLD analysis project Ga0209191, IMG submission 187320) | Freshwater microbial communities from Lake Simoncouche, Canada to study carbon cycling - S_130626_EF_MetaG (SPAdes) (version 2) | ecosystem: Environmental > Aquatic > Freshwater > Lake ...
AGAGTATCTTCTCTCTATCTATTGCTATGGAAACTAAGACTTCTTAGTTCCCCCCGCAAAATTTGCGGAAATTTAAGAGAGAGGTGCGACAGTGTCATTTGAAGACTATCAAAATGACCTCAAGTTCACTATCGGTACTTGTACTGGTCGTGACTTAGTTGAGTGTGTAGTTGAAGAATCTGAGGCTGAGGCTGCAGGAAACAAAGGTTGCTGGAAGTACATTTGCAATGGTTGTGAACGTGGCTACGTTTGGCTTCCGTACGATTGTCTTAGATTAAAAGACTATATGATTGCCTACCACGCAGTCGAAACGCCGTAAGGCGTCTACCGGGGTTGATCTACCGGTACTGAAGAGACAGATCAATAAGAGAGGAGCAAGACATGGATTGGTTACTTGCACTATGTATTGCAGGTGGATTCATCATTGGAATGGGTCTATTACTCATTATAGGCTTCAAATCTGGTGAAGATTCATCAGCAGTACATCATGCACGTGAGGTTGCTAATCTCAAGAGCAGAATCACTGAGCTTGAGCATGAATACAGCGTTCTAGGCACAAACTGGAACAAAGTTGAAGTAGCACGGCACGAAGCAAGTATGTTAGCTAAGGAGCAAACATCTCGTGTCCAAGAACAGGCTAAAGCGATCTCTAGGTATCAACACATTATTCGTCAGCAATCTGATGAAATACGTGCATTAAAGAAAGGTCCTGGAGACTTTGCTTTAGACGCGTAAGCATTCGGGTAATGCCATTGGGCTATCTCTTAGATGAGGTAGCCCTTTGAGTTTCCCCGAAAAAATCGGTCGAAACTAATCAAGAGGAGGACGTATGTCACGTACTGATAAGCACGTGCCAGCCAGGTTGGTCTCTGATCTACCTTGGTGGTATGCACGTAAGCACTTTGCCAAAGTATGTAGGCACAGTGAGCAAAACTGTGACTATTGCTATGCAAGGTACCGCAAAGCACGTACCACTCGCAATCGTGAGTGGCTCAACTATGAAGGGAAAGCAGATGATTAGTCTGGAAGTACAGGCCATTTGTAATAAGTGCCACAAGATTTACTCTCACGATTACGATTGGGAGTTTAATCCAATCCACTCAGTGGTATTTGCAGGTGATTACGAAGTGTATCTCTGCACAACGTGTAAAACTCCCGAGAATATCGAAGAAATTAACGCGATGTTCACGAGTGAGGAGTATTACCAGCCTACGTATCACTGCACTTATTGTGACTCGCGCAATGAGTTCAGCAAGTACTGCAATGATTGCAAGGCAGAGTACGAGAGGAGAACGGGGAAGAAACTATGAGCATGCTACTTAGAGATGCCTTGGGTCTAGCACTCAAGAAGCAGAGGAATCAGAAACATTGGTCAATGCGTCGAGTTGTTATCAATACTGGTGGCATTGTATCGCTCGGTTATATCTCAGAACTTGAGCGAGGCAAGAAAGAAGTATCGTCTGAGGTATTGAACCTTCTACTCAGTGGCTTGGACGGGGATCTTCCTCAGATACTGAGGGACACAGCCGACATATTGGAGGGAGCACGATGAACATCAATAGACTAAGGTGGAAAGCAAGATTGCTTTTGCCTAAGTCAGTCAACAAACTCATTAGGCACGTCAGCCTTACCAATCCTTGGTACAGGTATGAGGAAGAAAGGCTTAATGAACTAAAAAGAGAGTACCAAGATGGTACACAGTGCAAGGTTTGCAACTATTTTACTGACAAGCCTTGGAAAGCTCGTGCAACAGGGTGCTACATCTGTGATGAAGCACGTGGATTCAACGATTAAGGAGGGGCACGATGAAGATCAACGTCAAAGTGTTCATCCCTTGTAAGAATGAGGGATGTACAGAAGACACAGGTTCGTACAAAGAGTATGACTCACAAGGTGAGTGGCACTTTGTAGAGGATGCATACGAGGCAGTCTTGCATGATGGCAAGGCTATCTATGTATGTTCAGTGGGTTGCCAACAGGTGGCAATCCAACGTAGTAAGGAGATGGCACGATGATTAAACCAGTGATCCGTGGTCTACAAGCACTAGACACTAACGCTGTAAGACTACGGTGGAGCATCTACAACCGCTTACACAAGAAAGCACTTGAGCCTTTTTACATGCAAGACGAGAAGTTGTGGGCTCTTGAGCGCAAGTACAAGACTATTTTAGAGCTGCACAACCCTATGTGGCAAGGAGAAGAAGATGGCTACATATGTGGGAATTGCTCTATAGATGAAGAGCGAGTGGTCAGAAGTTATATAAGCAACACTGGCATGACTACATCATGGTCTGAAGAGGACTGGGATAAATGGTGGGAGGCAGCAACAGAAGCAAAGACATTCAAAGTTCCATACCCCTGTTATGACGTACGTATTATGGAGGGGATACAAGATGATGACGAAGCAATCGCTGAGTTCATGGAGAAAGTAAAAGAAAACGACATTACTAGGAGATGGCGAAATGATTAAGTGCACGTTGTGCGGTGTTGACCGCAGGTCAGTTGATGAGGATTACAACGAGCCAGGAGATACTCAGGTTATTGAGCGTGGTCTTAAGATCAATGTAAGTGACTCAGGTTACTACATGGGGTTTACAGACTGCAACTTCAAGTGGATGAACAGTGACGGCACACTAACTATTAGTGGTGAAGATGTTGTATGGGATATATGCCATGATTGCGTGGTCAAACTGCTAGAAACATTCCCGCAGTTAGATAACACCATGTTAGGTGGCGGTCATCCATACGACTACGAGAAAGGTCCTTGCTGCAAGTGGGGATGGACAGTCACACCGGAAGAAAGGAAAGCAATGAAATGACAGTGTATAAAAAGGAAGAGTACACAGTAGAACGTCTTACCACCGCACGTCAGATACGTGATGCGTATCGGTTAGTCATTGAAGACTTAGCCCAATCTAGTTATGGGCTAGGTGATGACAAGAAAGAAGCAGACGTCGTCACTACTATGACTGTGCTCGGTGAGATAGAGCATAGCCGCACTACATCTTTGTATGGGTTAGCATTACTTACACCAAGGGAGGAACAATGAAAGAACGCATAAAGCGCTTTGCCTTATGGCTTGGCGTCATTGAGTACAAAGAGAATGAGCGAGAGACACAGCAACGTGTAGATCAGTTGATGTTCGAACTAGCCAGCCTAGAGACTTGGAATGAGTACATCAACATACGGTGGGACTTGCCCAACGTAAACAAACCGCGCCAACCACAGGAGATCTAAATGACGTACTTCCTAGCACGAGCCAATCAGGCTGAAGAAGCAATCGAGCGTGTGCGTGAGTTACATGTGCCTAAAGAGTATGAGAATACTTGCAAGACATGTGACAAGACAGACATGGGTGTAACAGTTCCATACCCATGCCCTACTATCCAAGCATTGGATAGCGAGTAAAGACTTATAGGGGAGCGATCACGGGAGTCACTACGGCGCTGTAGCCGCTACGACAGGGCGCAGGAGACCAGGTATACCGGCGATGAATAGGCAGCATCGAGCTTGAGTTAGCCTTAAAAACCTAACAATAGGGTTTCGACTGGCACGAAAATTCCCAAACGATTCCGTTCCTAATAAGAGTCCTGAGCATGACTATAAACTGCTCTTTAGTTTTACCTGAGTTAGTCAATACGAGGAGAAACGCTCAGGTAATTCACACCTACTATTTACTTGGTAGGCACTTGACAAGTGCGGCCCTGACTTGTGTGAGAAAACAGGGCATCCAACAACAACAACAAGGAGAATAACATGGCAAGCGCATCTAGCATCACACTCGATACAGCATATGTATTGGATAAGTTAGAAAACAAGTTGGCACTAGCCAAGAAATCATACGCTCAATACAAGAGAGATATGGAGAAGTTTGAAGAAACACGTGAAGCACGAGAGTCAAAGCTAAAGAAGCAGATACTCAAGAGCCTCACAGTTGATGACATTTCTTTTTCAAGCCACACCAAGTACGATCACACAAGCCGTGAGTCATACGACTACGTCATCTACCCCGTTATTGATGGTAGAAAGGAAAAGCATATCTTCAAGGTTGAAGACCTGCCAGAGTTCGTGACACCAAAGTGTGAGTTCAATGAGCACTCCATCAAAGAGATGGAGCGTATGGTTGAAGTGCTAAAGGCTTGTGCTACAGCCACATTCAATAGCAAGATCCTTGGTAGCGTACAAGACTACCTCTAACCAACAACAAAAAGGAGAAGATAACATGGGTATTCGCCCAGGAGAACGACATCCAGCCCGCGCAATCAATACGGCCAACAACTGGCTAGGTGCTTTGCTGCTTGACAGCACAGCCTACCGTATCCCAAATGATCCGGACATGCCAGACCTTGAGGGTGCAACACACAGTCACGTTATTGAGGGTGAGAACTTTGTAGTTATGGTTCTTACTCACTACAACGAGGACACCGAGACCTACACGCTGTTGAGTGTAGACAAGTCAGAGTACAACGTAGAAGATAAAAGCGGTCTGACTACACTGCTAGCACGTGGTAAGACACGTGAACAACTAGACGAGCAGAACGCTCGTGAGGTTGAGCCTAGTGATGAACACATGGCGCAAGTCATCTCTATGTTCAAAGAACTAAACAGCTAGGTGGTATGACTGTGGTGGCTGGCCGACATAAACAACCGGCCAGCCACTCGCAGCCTTACCATCATCGGGAAGGAACCAGAGGTGAGAGGGATTATGCGATACGCCCTGCATAACATCATAGATTGTATGAACTGAAGAATGGTCATAGGCTCCAAGGTAAGCAATGTATCACACAGTCAATACGAAAGTATCCGGCTGTCCATGTTACTAGTCTTCGGATGGTGATGAAACTAGTCTGAGGTGTTATTCGTAGAGTAATGTGCGTATTCCTGCGGGACATACAATCATAGGCTTTGCATCTCATCGTTGAAAGGCCAGGCTCATACAACTAGATACCATGCGTACCATAATCCCTCTCATTTCTACACACTAAGGAGGCAGCATGCCAAAGAAAGATAAAGAGTTGATCTTGAGTCTATCAAGAGCCAACTCTAAGCGTAAGACAACTACCCCACCAAAGAAAGGTAAGTAGTATGAAAGAGATACACCCAGGTATCTATGAGGCGTCATTAGATGATGTCAAAGATACCAAGATTGTAGGTAACGAGAGTATGCACGACTATGGGGATGGTGTAGTAGTACAAGGAACTCTATCTTTGCTCAGTGAACTATCAAAGCACCCTGAGTTTAAATCTAGGGCTGTTGCTATTGCTGTGTTCAATGAGTCTAACAAAATGAGCAAAGTATTCTGGTACACAGGTCAACATATATTCCCCAAAGAGTATTTAGAGTTGGCTGTTGATGATAACAACATTGTAGTTGTACTTACCAACATGCCAAATCCAACTCTTACAGATGCAGAAAAGTTGACTGAGGTATTCTTACCTAAGAATGAGAACACCAACCTTGACTACCATGTGCTTGATTACATATGGTCAAACCATACGCATGGTGCATCACTCATGTGTGAAGACTTTAGCTGTTGCCCTAAAGAGGGTTACGAAATAGAACAGATAGTGAGTATCTAATGGCAAAGAAACTAAAGAAGAAGCAAGTCAAACGACTAATCAATGACTTAGTCAAGATGATTGAGTTAGCTGACTTGGCTGAAGTAGAAGACGAAAGCATTGACTTGTCTGATTACCATCGTGGTTCAGCAGCAGGCTTACGTGCTGCACTATCCTTGATCAGTGATAAGGATGTTCCAGCATACGCAATCATCAAGCGTGGTGATGCATTCCCATATCGTTTCGTACCATACACAGAGACTGGTGCTGCACCAGAACTCGCATTGGATTGGTGCGATTAGCATTGCACGACGGCGCTGTACTTTATTTAGCTAAGTTGCGGTACTGATACGGTAGCCCTCCGTGTGATAAGCCCTGCACGACGGAACGTAGACATGACTATTGTCAGTCTTGTTCCCTCCGTGTAGGGTGAGGGGCGTTAGCTCAGTTGGTCAGAGCAGCAGACTCATAATCTGCCAGTCGTGGGTTCAAGTCCCACACGCCCCACAATGAACACATACTCCGTGTGTTCAGATATAAAAGGAGGTTCATCAATGCGCATTCCAGACGAAATCAAATGGGATTCATTCGATGACGAAGAAACACCTAATAGCACGTACGTATCACCCTACGATCGAATTAGGGTGTGGTTTGAACAAGGTGGTAGTGAGGGGTACAACCCATCATGGGCTAGACTAATGAACCCAGCAGTAGATGCATATGTAACTATGCGAGAAGTGTTGGGTGAGATAGCTGACCAAGGCCAAGAGATAGATGAGTGGCCAGAAGAATACGATGTAGCCCCCCTATTGCGTAGGGCACGCAGGCTCCAACGTAAACAACAATAGCATTCCCTAGGTTAGCTGCGGCTCAACCGACAGGATAATAACTAACAAGCAAACATGTATGTATTGTTGCGTGGAAGGCCTAGAGAACGTAATAAGTCCACCGAACCAGGCTTCGAAAGCTGTCATAGGGGTAAGGTGCGTTGAATCCTTCTCCATTTTCCGCTGCATTCGGGAGTAGTTAGTTATTTAGTCTCGCTGATGATTGCTGGGAAGCAAGCATAGCGGGACTTTTTTGTATCTAATCAATCAAGGAGGAAGTATGCAAGACCTCGATCGCACGCCACATGAACCTCCATCAGAGGAAGATATCAATGCTCTGGTGGAATTCTCTGCGGCGTTTATAGATCAAGCAGATTGCGATGGTAATCTGTTTGATGCAATTACGAACTGGTCTCCTGAACGTACGGTTGTCTATCAACAGGCATTCCTTATGTTCAATGCGATCAGCAATCCAGAAGCCTTTGGCTTCCAAGAGTAAGACAAAGTAACACCTCACACAAAGAGTGTGAGTCAACCCAGTATAGAGAGAAGGCAATACATTATGGCAATTTCCGTTTTCACCGAGTCTTATGATTCTACGATGGACAACCACCGTCGACAAGTAATGCTCGTGCCGATTGACGGTACCGTTCGCGTCTACTCACGCGTCACCGATGGTGCTAAGGGTCCACACAACAAGTGGATCGAGACCAACGTTGACGACTTGGCTAATGAACTTCATGAGAATGAAGTACTGACTGCTGAGCCAGTGGGTGTACAAGTTACAGTTGCTGACGAACGTTCTATCCGTGAGCTTGGTTACTCACCAGTTCTCGGTACCAAGTCAGTTGCTGCACACGGTAAAGCCGAAGCAGTGTCCGACGTAAACAACTCTGCCGCCCGTATCTTTGAACTCTACGAATCTATCATCAACAATGATGATTCATTGGTAGATCTTATCATCGATCGTCGCAAGGAGTCGTCAGTGTTCACTCCACCAGTTGCCGCCCAGCCAGCATCTATCGTTGAGACAACGACAATCGCTGCTACTGAGCAGTTCGAAGCTCCCAAGCTTCAGGTGGCACTTGCATCTGTTCCACGCAAGGAACTTGACGAGCGTTACGTTCACCGCAACGTGTTGGGCGACACAGTCGAAGACTACAAAGCCTACGACGATGCTCGTGCCAATCACGTCAACGTGTTGATCTATGGTCCTACCGGTCCTGGTAAGACTACATCAATCGAAGCGTGGTGCGCTTCTCGTGGCCTACGCTTGGCTCAAGTATCAGGTAATGCTGCGCTTGAACCAGGTCACCTGTTCGGTCGTCTTGTACCAGACGGTAAGGGCGGCTTTGCATGGGTCGACGGTCCTGTCACGGACGTTGTTCGCAACGGCGGTGTTCTTAACCTTGATGAGGTCAACTTCATCTCACCTAAGATCTACACTGTTCTGTACCCATTGTTGACTAGCCAGCGTATGATTACGCTGCTTGATCATCACGGCGAAGTTATTGAGGCTCATCCAGACCTCACTATCTTTGCTACGATGAATCCTGATTACATTGGTACTCAGGGTCTCAACCATGCATTCAAGAACCGTTTCGATCTACAGATCCCTTGGGATTACGATGACAAGGTCGAGTCCAAGCTAGTCAAGTCCAAGAATCTATTGGTACTTGCCAAGCAGTTGCGTGCAGAAGCAGCCAAGGGTCTATACGAGACACCTATCTCAACCAACATGTTGATTGAGTTTGGTGGTTTCGTTGACCGTCTTGGTTACGAGTTCGCTGTCGAGAACTTCATTGCTCACTTTGCAAATGAAGAGCAGCCATCAGTTCGCCTCGTGTTCCAAACTCACGAGCACAATCTGAAGCCTGACTTCGGCATCGAAGTTGTGGTCAAGGAAACAAAGGTTGAAGAGCCTTTCATCCCAGGTCAAGTGATCCCAGATCCAACACCTACCGCAACCAACAGCACAGTCACTAATCCAGTGATTGTCAATATCTAACTACATCCGTAGTTAGTAAAGAGAGGAGGCAATACCGTGTATCAAGATGAGCTAACTAGTCAATCTTATTACGGTTCATCAGTTCAGACTGATGAAGATGCACAAGAGCTAGCTGTTCGCTTAGGCTCGTTGTGCCGCGTGTATGAACAAACTGACCGTGTGCTTACTGGTGATCCAGTACAAGTTCACGTAGTCAATGGTGGTCCTGCACCGGCATGGTCTGACGGCTCAGACATTTACATCAACAAGGAAGAGATCGAACAGTTTGATCTTGACGAGTTGGTGCAGATCAATGGCCTCAACTATCACGAGCTAGCCCACCATCTGTATACTCCCCGCAAGGGTACTACACTGATGCAATGGGTCATGGAGCAGACAGCTATTGACCCGCTGTACATGATGGCAGTCAATGTTCTAGAAGATCAGCGCATTGAGACATTGTTCACCGCACGTTATCCCGCTATCGTACCCTATCTAACCAAGACAGTGGTTCGCTGGTTGGCTGACAGCCCAGATAAAGTATCGTCGAACTACCTAGCAATTCGTGGTCGTCAATACCTACCTCTGGACTTACGTATTGGATTCCGTGACATGTTCTTCATGCCGGAATTAATACCAGTCATTGCAGATATCGTAGATGAGTATCGTACGCTGCACTTTCCTAAGCAATACGCAGATGCACAACGGTTGATTCAGCGCTTCAAGGAGGAAGTGTTGGATAAACTAGAGCTGCCACCGGAGCAAGCACCAGACGGTGGTCCATCAGGCTGTGGTAAGCGCAACCCTGTTAGTAAGGGTAGGCCAGAAGCGGGCAAGGCTCAAGAGCGTGACTCAGAGCGTGCTAAGGGACAAGGTAATCCTGAACCGGAATACACACCTAAGCCACCTGAAGATAAGCAGCCAAGCAATGACAAGGGTGACAGTGACGACGAGTCCAACGTAAACAACGTCGGTCGTGGTCCTGGCTCTCCTGGTAATGATGGTTCATACGTTCCACCAACTACAGTTGATGAAGCACTAGCCCTGCGTGAGACCGAACAGACCACAAGTCCTGCCGGTGATGCGCATGCTCAAAGCTTGGGCGGTATCCCAGATAACATCTTGGATATCATACGTGACATCGAGCAGTCTATTTACAACCGCAAGGACGTACAGGCTGACGTCAAGACCAAGCAACGTGTCATCATTGGCGGTGACGGTAAGCATGACGATGGCATCAGGCGTGGCAAATACAGTACAGTAGCTGTCCCAAATGAAGTACTCGTTGTTGCTCGTCGCTTTGCCCGTGAGCTTGAGAAGCTCAAGCAAGACTGTGAGCCCAACTGGGAGCGTGAGCAATCAGCTGGGCGTCTCAACGTACAGCGCGTGATATCAGGGGCTGACCTTGATAAAGTGTTCGATCGTTGGGACGATGGAGTGGATGGCACAGACATTGAGACTGTCATGTTAGTTGACAGGTCCGGGTCTATGGGCAGCAACAATAACGACATGCGTGCTTCTGAAGCATCATGGGTTATCAAGCGCTCAATGGAGCAGATCAAAGCTCCAGTGACTATCTATGCGTTTGACGGTCAAGCTGAGCTTGTTGCGTCTCGTGATGACAAGGTTGACAAGCTCAACCTACCATTCATCTATGGCAGTGGTGGTACTGATCCAAAGACTGCGCTTGTTGCTACCGAACGTCTGTTCAGGTCCAGCAAGCACAAGACCAAGATCATGTTCCTCGTCACTGACGGTGAGTTTAGTCACTACGAGAATGACGACATTGTCAAGCGTCTCAATGCTATGGGAGTTGTTACAGTTATGATTCTCATTGCTGACCCGTACAGCTTGCAATCAATCACTGATCGGTATGCTCAATACCATGAGGGTGAGGACATGTGGCACGAGTGCTCTATCCACGGCTCCGTGACCACCGCTGCTGACCTTATTCCGTTCGCTAAGCAGGTTGTGACAAGCACAATCAAGAAAGCACTCAATCGATAATACAAATGTCGGGCGGGCGTGTAACAGCGCCCGTCCAACATAAACAAGGACAAGGAGACAATATGAATCGCACAGGCGTTAGAGGCTATGACACAGCCAACGCATGGTTGCAAGGTGGTAGGTCTAAGTCAAAAAACGAGCGCAGTCTATATGAGACTGGTGTTCGTCTAATACGAGACTCACCTACAGAAATTAGCGTAATACTTAAGCATTGGGGTAATAGTAGGTACACTCATCTAGTTACTTACCGTTCTGATGGCACTACAGTTATACACCCAGGTTGGAAGTGGCAGAGTATACGCAGGATTATTACCGAGTATGTTCCTAACCTTACAATGGTAATTCGTAAGGGACAACTAGTAATAAGCTTACCGACTGATGGTATGACACCGCCTAAAATTAGTAAGTGTCGTACATGTAGCGGTATAGGTACTAAGCCAAAGGAATGCTATGGTCCAGGGTATCGTTGCTGGGATGATGACTGCGAGCAGTTTGCAGCGACAAAACCAATGAGGGAGAAAGCCTGGCGCCTTCCATGGGGCGTGCCTGAAAGGAATGAGCTAGAGCAACTTATTCGCCTAGAAGAACACAAGCATGCTACTTGTAAGCATGGCTCTACTGTGGCGCATAAACTCTATAACGATCGCTATGACTGCTTCAGGTGTCGTACAACAGGCAAGGTTGACTACGGTAGTAAGCAACGTGGTCGTGTATGGGACAATCGATCACCCATTGGTATCGATGCCAATGGGCATTACATAGAAGTATAAGGAGGAACTATGTACGTTATTACAGATCTAAATAGCGACTCAGCAATTGGGCCGTTCGAAATGTACGAAGATGCCATTAGCTTTATTGCTAAGGTAGACGAAATGTCATACTTAAATGAATCAGGTCTAGAAGTTCTAGACGTAAGTACCCCAGAAGATTGGCTCCTTGAAAACATGGACTCAATTCTTATGGCTAACTGCTAGGAGGAATAATGGATACAGAAGAGAACGTACGCATACATTCGGATATTGATTACCGGCGTGAGATTTATCAGTTGGTATACAATACCGTTACTAGTAAGTCATTGGATCTAAATGTTGATATGGTAGGTGACTACCTAAGGATTGCAAGGATCAGGGACGCTGTTCTGCACACACTATTTAGTAACCCTGAAGATAGGCAGCTATTCTTTGACTGGTTCGATGACAACAAGAGTGAACTCTCAAAGTTAAATGAAGAATACAAGACATACTATCTATGCTTAATGGTTGGTGCCTTATTTCTTGATGGCAAATCTGAAATTGCATACAACACAGGTAAGTTAGCTATTGCGTATGGAGAGGCTAGTGGAGTTTCCTACAATCTTGCTAAGTTAATAGTTGGCGCTATTGACCAGATGGGTAGGGAAACTGCTCTTGAACTATTTACTAAATCAATGAAAGCACTAACACTGGATAGTACACTCAGTAACTAATAAAGACCCATAACTAAATATAGGAGGAGCATGGTAAAGTACGTTCAAATCACCGCTACTTTAGCAATCAGCAATGAGCGTGGTATCGATAATCTTCGAGACCCACGCTTGTGGAACATCACACTGATTGATGAACAAAACGGTGTACTTATATTTGACGTTGACCTTACGCTCGAAGGCGAGAAATGCTGGGAGCCTAAGATCATCATGTGGGAATAAAGATAAGAGGCTCTACACTAAAGCCATTAGTGTAGAGCCTCTTGTTAGTTACGGGAATAACTATTCACCTTGGAGGGGTAATACATTAAGTCTAACTGACATAGTTTATGACTCTCACAAGACAACAGAAATACCTTATCGTTTGGCAAACAGGTTGCCCAACGTAAACAAAGGAGGCACAATGGAATGTGGTACCGGATGTGGAAATATCATCACAGATGATAACGTATGCACCCTTGAGTTAGAAGAGAACAATGTATCTATCTGCAACTACTGTTGCTCATGCGAGGAGAAATAATGGAACATGAAGAAACTTGGTGGGACATCTTCACAGATGTGAACCACATCATGGCTGAACTTGGCTGGACTATTGTCCAGGACGTAATCATCATAGGATTACTCTACAACGTAGTGTTCAAACGAATTATCGTGCCAAAGCTTAAGCATCAATTACATCAAGAAATAGACAAAGAGCATGGAATTGTCCATGATGAGGAGGATAACTAATGCAATACGAAATGACACAAATAATTAGCTACCTAGTAACAGCTGATTCAGCTGACGAAGCTCTGGACAAGTGGAACAACCACCCTAAGACAGCTGTAATCCAATGGCAAGACGGTGACGTTGAGCTATTTGATGAACAAGTAGAGCTCAATGGCTACTAAACGTAAGGAAGTCGTATACAAGACTGGCTGGTGTGGTGGTGTTGAAGTTGACAAGGCCCACGACCTATGCCCGTATGAGACTACGCAAAAAGGTCTTGTATGCGGTTGCGACTGCCACGAAAATACTGTGGTAGATTAGGAGGGTGTTGGCTAGGGGCTTTGAACTCCTTTCACCCTAGCCAATGCCAGCCCTCGTAGCTCAGGGGATAGAGCAGCAGGTTTCTACCCTGCGTGCCGCTGGTTCGAATCCAGCCGAGGGTACTAATAGCCGGGGTGTTCCCGGCTATTGTCATATAGGAGGAACAATGAATGAGAAATGGTTAGATGAGTCTATCTCATGGAGTGCAGAACATCTAGTGGGTATGCATTACTTAGCAGATCAAGATGACTGGGAAGAGTTCAAAGACGCTGTGCAAGAGTTTGTACAGCATTACCTGGAGGAACTAAACTATGAATAAACGTAATAGAAAGAAAAAGATGATCTTTGCTCTAGCAATGATCTCTCCTGATAAAGAGATCCGCCGGGTCGTTCGTGAGTTAGAACGAGCCGGCTTTGTTGTTACTAAGAAAGGTAACAAGCATGTCAAGATCTTTAACCCTGTTACAGGGCAACAAGCATCTATTCCGTCCACACCAGCTGGCAATGGTCGTCAGCGTCAAAATATGTACATGACCCTACGTCAGATAGGCTTTGATGTATCAGAGCTAAAGGGTACCAACCAAAAGAAAAAGGAGCAAGCAAATGGGTAACGCCGGAGAAATAATCAGCGAGGTAATTAGAGCATCTAATGTTTTAGTGACTAGTGTGTTAGACCTAATTATGAAGGGCGCAGTAGAAGCGTCAGTAACTGATGAGCATGGAGAACGTCAGATCTCTATCCTTAAGCTTGTCAGCATCATAGATAGTGCCAAAGAAATTATTAATGGGGAGAACAATAATGGTTAATACTTTTCTACCTGTAGCTGACTATAAAGAGTCAGCTAAAATATTAGACTACCGTCGTTTAGGCAAACAGCGTGTAGAAGTAATACAACTACTAAAAGCTAACTTTGGCCTAACCAAAGGTTGGGTCAACCATCCCGCAGCTAAGATGTGGCGTGGTCACGAAGTAGCTCTTGGCCTATACGGTATAGCAATGTGTGAAGAGTGGATCGATCGTGGATTCAAAGATTCATGTACTGCAAAGATAAAAGCACTTGTAGATGAGCATACTAACGGCAGGGTTGTCATGCCTCATTGGTATGCTAACGAGTACTTCCATAGAACACATAGATCTAATCTATTGCGCAAAGATCCTGTGTTCTATGGCAGGTACAACTGGGACGTGTCTGATGACCTTGATTACATATGGCCTGAGCCTGGGCCAATACGACTAGTCAATCGTAATTTAGATAAAGTACTACACGTTCAAGACTTAGATGAACACACCTTGGAGGTACTACGTGATGAATCGCTTATATAGCCTAATCTATCGATGGGCTATGGGATGTAAGAAAAGCGAAGATGGTCTTCGCACTGGAACGTACTACGTACAAGAATGGGAATAACTAATGGCTAACATATCAATACACGCACTGGCAACTCTAATTATAGATACCCCTGATGGTGATACACCTACCATGGGCCATATACGTGAGTTTGTTGAGAAGGCAAATCAATTCAATCTACCCGATGACTTAGAGCTGCTAGATTGTGTGCTAGCTGTTGAGATCCCCATCAAGGATCTAGACGTCATCTCTTGTGGTCAGCATGTAGGTGAAGAACCAACAGACATTGTGCTTTACACACACGAGTGTGACCATGAAGTGTCTGATCCTTTGTGGTTTGAAGCCTCAGACAACATTGTTAAAGAAATGAACCCTTCCTAATAACAATAGCCCCCGGCCTTATGGTCGGGGGCTATTTGTTTATGTTGGGCTACTTGGGCCTACTTGGATGCTACTGGTATCTCACAGGCATCGGTGGTGCAGTATGCCTCGCCGGCAGCGTCTAGGGCATTGCCCTTATAGATGCTGTTCAGACTTAACTTCTTAATCTTGCCCACGTAAGAGTTGTACTCGTCCTCAGTAATCTCAGTGTATGGTTGCTGAGGATACACGTCTTTACCCTGCGGTAGGAACGATACCGTCTTCAACCGGCCTTCGTACATGTGTAGGATTGTACCCACATGCTTGGCCTCTTCTTCTTTATTAAAGCTGAGAGTTACTGACACTGAGTTGTCTGACCAATACTGCTGCGCAAATGCTGCCAGATTAGCCTTTTCAAAGAGTGACACGTCACCCTCAGGACGGACTGCTACCGACTTGACTGGGAAATAAACCACCACAGTGTTCTCGGGATCTGTAATAGAGTCTTCAATTGTGTATCCTGCCTTTTCAAATAGGGGGACCATAGGATCTAGCTTTGAGAACCTAATAGACCGAAGTACATATTGCCCACCTACTGGCCAGTGAACTCCGGGAGTTTCACCAGCAAGAATTGATACCGTGCCGGACGGCTTTACGGTTGTAGTCTTTACCGATTCACGCACACATAGCCACTCAGAATAGAGAGTGTCCCACTTTTGGACCTCTTCGTAGCCCTTATCCAACCATTCACGAAGAACCGGTAGGCCCTTGACGTCTGCGAATGCTGCAAGACCTGATACTGAGCAACCGATGCGGCGGTTACGCTGCATGATTGCGTTTGTCTTCTCCCAGTGTGTTGGAATAAGAGTTACAGTCTTGGCATAGAGATACGCAAACTTCAGGGTGCGGTGGAAGTCTTCGATGCTGTCATGGCGGTTGAGGTAAGTCTCAACTAGGGTACAGCACTCATATGACTCTAGGCTCTGCTCTGCACAAGGATTGTAACCCGCTACACGAGCATCCTTATTGTTGATTGGGTCATTGAGACGGCCATACTTACGAGATACATCTAGCCAGATGAACCCAGGCTCACCGTTTAGCGCAATGTTCTCTACAAATGGGGTGTAGTCCATACCAACTGTAGCTTCAAGCGAGTTGTTTGACATCCAGCCCCAGCCTGGAGCTTCTTGATCATAAGAGTTACGAGTTGGGAACTTTTCAGCATTCTTAGCATTGATAAAGTCCACGTCATCTGGCTGGCCTAGAGCTAGTTCAGCTGAGCGACGGACGTTACCGGATACAACGCAGACACCAATGAGATTAGCAATATCAGTGAGCAGAATTGAATCTACAGTCTTGCCGATCTTTGCGTCTAGGACCTTACGCAGGGATTCGTGCATCTTGCGCAATGGATCAGGGCCGGAGGATGTACCACCAAAGCCCTTAATTGGCTCACCAGCTTCACGAATAAAGTCATAGTTAAACGTAACCGCATGCTGACCTGGCTTTAGGTATGAGTTTACCAAAACAGCCATAGAGTCTACCCAGCCCTCACGGGTATCTGGAATACGGTACTCACCCTCTAAACCTTCTGAAGGGCCGTAGACTACAAATCCCTTGTCCTTGCCCTTAGTGTCGAAACCTACCCCAATTCCGAGCATAGAGGCTTCCATTAGGAACTTAAAGGGTTCCGCAGGATCATTCTTAGTCATGCTAGCGGTAGAAACAAACGCACAGTTCTGTAGCGCAGCCGAGTTCCGCTTAGACATTACGTATTCGGTACCCATCATCCATAGCCCACGACCTGGAGGTGTCCACTTCAAATTGAACATGCGGTCAAATGCTTCTTGAGCAGATGCCTGGGCCTGCTGACCATTCCAAGGCAAGCGGTTATCCTTACAGTGGTTCTTCTGGATTGAGTACATGCCCTCAATAACACGGCGGCATACCTCTACCCAAGTTTCTTTGGTACCATCATGCTTGATACGAGAATACGTACGCATGAAGGTAATTTCACCAATTGAGTTCTTACCAGCATCAGTGTAACCCCAAGGAACTTGGCGGCCAACATACGATGCTACGAAGTCATCATTTAGATTAAAAGAAAACATTATTACTCCTTTTTAATTGTTGTAGGCATAACTCTACCCACATTGAAATTGCTGTCAAATTTTACTGAGCCGTTTCATGCTCAGTTAACACTGTTATCAGGGTCTGATAACTTATTCTTCTATTTGCTGAACAATGATCTCTGTTACAGCTTCTTCTGTCAAACCGTCGTTTGGAAGGTTCTTCAGGATAGCAGCTTTATCGCCAAAAAGGTTACTTAAAACGCCTCCGCCAGTCTGACGTTCTACCGTCATTCTCACAAACTCATTATTAGACTCAAGCTTCTTTAATTGTTCGACTATCTTGAATAGTCTATCAATTTCCTGACCGGTATTTGGGTCAGGGTATCCGCCGTTTAATTCCTCAGAAAACCTTGCAAATGCTACACGAGCGCCTTGCATCTCAATGATTGCGTTGAGTAGGGCACGGAGCTGATCCTTGGTCTTTACCTCTACTGGAAGACTAAATGCACAGGCACTCTGAGCCTTAAAAGCAGGGCAGTTTGCAGACACAAAACAGGTGTCACATTGCCTCAAAGATTGGTGGTTTGAGGAGAGCAATGGAGCGTCCCTGAGCACGTCTCTACCGGACGCATCTTTGTCCACTACCGTGCTATGGGTGACCCCAAATACGGGCAGTGTGGTGCGTTCTGAGGCCTCTCTAGGGGCCAATTCTTTCCGCACCTCTATAGCACTATTATCAGGGTTAAGACCCCCTGTTTCCGCGTTACCGGGGTCATCCATATCATCACTGTTATCAGATAACAGCGGGCGATTCTTATCCAATGATTTCTCCAATTGTAAATATGACCAAATTGCGAGGCGAGTTACCTCATTTGGATCATCAGCCATGATCTTATCAAAGTCCAAACCGGCAGTTTCAATGATCCTTTTATACCGTGGTCGGGCTTGGTCTTTCATCTTCTTGGGATAACGCACTAACTTTGTGCCGTCCCATACGATAGTCTCGCCTCTCATCATAGGAGATAGCCATGACAGGGTGCTAGCGGTGGTAAAAGGTACTTGGCGAAGGTTATCTGGCTTTGCGCAGGCAATTCCATGCAAGTCAAAGTCGTACTGGCTCTTTAGGGCTCTAACTCTAGAAGCTAGGGTTAGCTCTGTCTCTATAGCATTACCAGGGATAGCTACATTATCGTAGGTCTTAGCCAGGTTTACCAACTCTGCTGGACCTTGTTCAGGGTCCCACATAGGCCAGAATAGGCCCTCTGCGGTATAGTTCCAAAACTCCTCGCGCTGTTTTTGTACCCAGTTAGCTCCTAGAGAAGCATGGGTAAACTCTGTAGCCCCAGCAATTCGCTCTTCATTGAGAGTAATCCACTCTTGGTACTCCTCGTAATAGCCTTCGAGCTCCATTACGGATAGGTTAGACTTAGCTGCGCTAGAGATACCGCTGTCAATAAAGATGCTGACGCTAGGGTCATACCTCTCTGATAATAGATAATCCTTGGTCTTAGGTAGACCACGGCGCTTTAGGGCCCAGTAGTTAATGCCGATAGCTGTTACGCCAGCATTAGTTAGTAGGTTTCTATGGGACGGTACTTCTCCGCCCAAAAATACAAGGGTCATTCGAATCTAATGCCATCTTCATTGTTGAGGTATTTCAGGTAGTTTTCTGCTACCCGCTTCTTCTGACGCTCTTGCTCTTCAGTGATTGCTGTCCAAGGCCTAATGTTTCTATTAGACTTAAAATATGCTGGAGAAGAGAACAGTACGGTTGGGATTCCCATTTCTAAAGCTGTTGCGCACTTATCTGGGTCTGAATCAATAAATAACTCAACTTTGCCATCCTTGCGGGCAAGCTCTAGATGGCGGAAGCGAAGCTCCTGGCCCTCGTAGAAGGTAGAGCTAGACATTACGTCTGCGTAGTCTAAGACATAGTTAGTCTTAAGCCAGTGATCAATCTCTTCCGGCGTGCTGTCTGTAGACAGTACAACTCTGTATGTAAGAGAAAGTGTTCTAAAAAGCTTTAGACCCTCTGGGATAGGATCTTTGTTTTCTTTTCTTAGAACACCTTCAACAGCCATAATAGCGGTCATTACTTAATACCCCTAAGTGCTGCACGTCTAATTAAGGTGTTAGTATTAGGCAGCTCTACGCCATAGGAAGAGACATTCCCAGCTTTTTGTAAAGTATCTTTGTAATCTTTAATAAGCTTTAGTTCTTGAATTATACCTGACTGCTTACCTGCTTGCCAGCGGTAGTTATGGTAGTCAGCATAGCCTGCTCCAGTCTTACTAAAAGCCAGCTTGCGTCCCTTATGTATAGTCTCATAGAACTCAGCAGCCTGATCAATTGCAAGCATAAGTTTGCGCTCAGCATTTACTCTATTTGGAGTACTGGCAGCCCCATTAAACTCAGCAAGAGCCTGGCTGTAACGGTTAAGCAGAGCAGCAGCCGTATCATAATCTTTTTCTGTGCTCTGTTCCCAGGCGCGAGAGTATGGGGGGCTCTGAGTCTTGCTAGGCTCTACAGTCCACTCATCATTGATTAAGTCGTAAGCTGAGTAAGGATTGATGTCAACAATATTTGTCTGTGGGTTGACGTAATATGTGAGCTCAAAGCCTTCCCAATTAGAAGTGAGAGGCAAGAGGTTATTTGCGAAGTCCTCATTGAACATGCTGGCAATCTCTTCGTTAGAGAGACCTGCGTAATCAGAGTTAAAACGACGGAAAGTAACATAGTCAATGCCAACTAGGCAGTCCAGATCTCCTGGGGTACGCTCACTTTCCCACTGGTAGGACACGCCTGAACCAGCTAGCCAAGCTTTTACCCAACGGTGTGGGTCTTGGTAAACTACGGCTAGGTGGTCAAACAAAAATCTTAGTACGCTATTGCGTACCCAAGAACGCAGGTGCATTCCCTCAAATAGCTTTTCATCAAGGTCTGAACCTGGGTCACTAAAGTAAGATGTGGGGTTACTAGGAATATTGTACATAGTTACACCTCATCTTCTTTTGGCTTGGTTACCCTCTTGGCCTTTACAGTTGATTTGTTAAATGTTTCGTTCTCCGTCTCTGCGGCCTCACCTGACGTGATAAACCCACAACGAATGTGAGCATTACCAAAACGCCAGATGAGGGCCCAAAGATGGTCGTTATGTTCGCCGTCAGAATCAATGCTGAACGCCGAGTCGCAATTACATGACATTTCTACATACATTGATTCTTCTCCTTAATTATTCGGCGGTTGGTTCTTCAGTAGGCTGAGCTACACGCTGGGTGAGAGCACCTACAGTGTATTCGGCTGCAGCCTGAGCCTGGAGATCCATAAGAATCTCTGACAGGTAGCGACGAACTTCAATGAGAGTTGCTGGACGCTCTACTGGAATAGTTAGAGAGTCAGTGTTCAGCTCTAGGTAGACGCGACCGTCTGGATCGATGGCTACAACAAAAGCTGTCTTGAGGTTTAGGTCAGCAGCTTCTGCACCTTCTGGAGCAGTAGTTTCTTCGGTTGTGGTTTCGGTGTTTTCTTCCATTTTTCCTTCTCTATTTGTACATACCTGCAGCGGCTCGCTGCTTGGTCATTACTTTGGACTTAACTGGGCAGAAGTCGCATAGGTACACACGAGTTCCTGCCGAGGCTGTTGGGGACACTAGGCCAGCATCTTTACGTTCTGCGGCAGTGTTAGGTACGAGACGCTTAGACTCTGACTTCCAGTCAGTGCAGCTGTTCTCTGGGCGAAGGTGCTTTGAATAGCACTTTAGCGCATCTTCATGGAAGGTAGCGCGAGTAGTGTAGTAATCTGGGTCAAGGTTAGACAAACCGCCCGAGATCTGGTCACGCATCTGATCAATGATTGCTTTACGCTGTGACTCTACAGACCAAATCTTTACACCGATCTTAAAGAGTGTACCCTTATGTGGGACGCCGGTGGTTACATGAGGCTCAATGATAATAGCTAGAAGATTGTCATCGTCTGGGTTGCCTTCAAAGTCTGGAAGCTCTTCAATAGTCTTGCAGTTCCAGCAGTATAGAACTCGAATCTTTGGTCCATTGTCAACAATTTCTTTGACTGGCCCTTTATCGGCTGGTACGCCGCTGTTTTGACCAATTATTGGGATACCCATAAGTGCTCCTATTAGTAGTTACTGTAACTACTGTACATGCACTTTGGGATTTTATCCGCAGTTATTCGAACTAAATTTACCCTACACCGGACTGAATCTCTGGCATATTTTCATACCAGTTATCTCCAGTGTTATCTCTCTCATCTTCCCAGAAATCCACAGCTTTCCAGTGCGGAGATGCGGCCACGTGGTCACCAGAAGCTAAAAATTCCTCAGCTTTTTGAGTGTGATGGTCAATATGCTCTGTAGCAGTCATAGGGCGAGAAATTTGCTCTCCAGACGGAGATGTAACAGTAACTCTGTGGAATGTACGACCCTTGTACCTATCTCCAGTAGGTGTTGGTCTAGCAGTAGCTTGTGGAAAGTCACCAGCTGCCATAGGACGTCGGTTTTTCCAAGGAGTTTCTTCAAGCTTTTCTTTAGATATTCGTTGATCTTCTGGGAGAATAGTTTGTTCAGCACGTTCTTTTTCTTCATCAGTCATCTCACGAACTTTTAAAGATTCTTCAGCTTTTGCCCGCTCTATACCTGCTTCAGTTTTAGCTCTAGAGGGTCTTTTAGCCGGCTTACCGGTTTTATCTTCGCCTGTTTCGCCCTTAGCAGCTTTTCTAGCAGCTTTTCTAGCTTCGTACTCTCTTTTACGAGCCGCCTCTTTAGTCTCAGCTTTTTTATCTGCGTAAGCTTCAACTTTTGCAGCTCTTTCGGCGGCTTTTTTATCTGCTTCTTCTTTTCTGGAGTTAAATCCAGGATTAGGGTCACGCTCTACTCTATCTGCCTGTCTTGGGAAAGAGTATCCTGGCTCTTGATAAACGGACTTAAATACTGTACTTCTTGGATCCTTTTTAGATTTTTCGTCTAGCTCCGGATTATTAAGAGGTACCCATGGAATTTCTTGTTCACTCATTATTACACTTACCTATCATCTACAGGTGAGCGCTCTGGGCGGTTTTCACGAGCTTTTGCAGCTCCAGATTCTTGCTCTATTCTATTCGCCTCTAAAATCTCTGTACGCTCTGCTTCGCTTCGTCTACGAGCTACTTCTTGTCTATGGCGATAAGGCGTGGAAGCAGACATTTCGTGCTCAGTATATAGGCTATTGTCCGGTTTTAATGCAGGCTGGTTTGTTGGAATCCAGTGATACATCTTATTGCCTTGCGCGTTGACAGTATGCTTGCCCTTAAGAGTAGTGGCAGGCACTACCTCAATCATAACTGGTTTACCATCATGCCAAGCCATGGGACGACCAGTGTGATGAGTCATAACAGCAAGAGGATAAGCTTTACTAGATTCAATTGGGGTAGTCATTGAGGCGCCTGCTACGGTACCTAGAGTTTCTCCCTCACCCTCGACACCCAAAAGTGCTTTTTGTGATTCAGAAATTAACCCGCTAATTTCACTACCAGCCGCTTCTCTATCTCTCTTTGCACCAGCTAAGTTAAGATTCATAGCGTCAAATTGCCGAGAAATACTAAGATCCGATACATCTAATGCTTTTGGTCTAATCCTGGTTTGATCAGGATCAAGAGGGGCGTTAGCAGATGAAGGAAAAGCATCTTCAACAGTTTGAGTTCTTAGACCTTGTGCAGCGCCCTTACCTGGTTGATGACCTTTTTCTATATACTTCTGACCACTTGCATTTTCTTTTTCTATATCTTCTCTGATAGATGCTTGGGGAGTACCTTCATCATCAAGAGTTACTTCAACTCCAGTACCCCTGTCGAATCTATTTTTACTGTACATAGTGACATCCGCTATGCCTTCTGGTGCGTAAATAGGTCTACCAGGACCTTTTGATGGTTCTGCGGGTAAGCCACGTGAACGTCTATTACGGTTACGGCTTCCAGCTCGTTCACGCTCTTCTTTTTCAGCTTGCAACCTATTAAAGTGTGCAACTGCATCTTTTTCAGGCATAACCCGTGTAGTTTCAAGGCCACCACTTGATGGGCGGATCTCTTCAAAGTTCTCTCTAGCAAGCTCAGACTCCATAGATTCTGGAACTTCTGGAACACCATCGGTACGTGCAAGTACATTACGAGCAATAGCGGTTGCTATGCGGGATCTAAATGCTCCCGGAAATCTTTTAAAACCTTCCATACCTTCAGAAGGATGGGGGATATCAACTAGGTGTGCTGTTTTTCTAGGTGTTACACCTGCGGCAGGTGCAGCCTCACCAGCAATATTTCTTTGTAGAACTAACAGATTACCGTGCTTTGCGCAAACTGGTGTTACACCAGAACGGTCATCTAATTCACCCTCAGGATCATAACCAGGTTTTGTTACATAATGAACATGTGTGGCTTCAGCAGGACATCTGTATTTTTTACCGTTGTGTGACTCAACCATTTGGCACTTAAACGGCGAAGGTGCTTGAGCATCCACGTGCTATTCCTGTTCTGAATGTAATTTATCTAACGCTTCTTCTAACAATGCGTATAGTTCTTCTTCTGTTCTTCTAGAATGTAATTCTTTAAGGGTCCGCTCTTTGTGAGTTAGGCCCTCATCTTCCTCATCATAGAACATTATTACTTATACCCGCCATCTTCCGCATCGTCATATGAAAGGTAGTTATCGAGCCCATCGATAATGTGCATACCATACGGCATGTATGGGCCGCTAGTACGGCTATTAGGATGAACATATTGAGTTTCTGGCTCTGGAGCAGCACTAGTGCAGCCGCAGCTGCCTCTTTCGTTTCTCTTTACTCCACAGCCCTGGCAAGTACCATCGCAAGAACATCCGCCCATTACATTCTTTAGTTGGCTACAATCTCTGCAGACACCCGAAGTAGTCTGACTCTTGCGTCTTCTCCACATGATTACTGATCCTGAGCAGATGTACTGTAATTAGTTAGGTAAGATACTGGGGCAGCGTAAGCAGGTGCTGGACCTGACTTAGTCTCTGCGGCACCTGGAGATACCTGGTTAGATGACTCGGTGTCAATGAAACCATAGTTAAAGAAAGGGTGCAGACCTGCACGGTTTGCCTTAACTAGTTCTTCACCAAGACCTGGGGCTACATCCGTATGCGGGCGTGCCTTACGGTACTTACCGTCAGTAGCGCCTTCATTCATCGCCTGATTAGGGGACTTGTATTGATAAACGGCCATTATGATTTTCCTGTCATTCTGTTGTGTAGGGTATGAGCTGCGTCTACGCTTAAACCGTGATCAGTCATAAGTTCATGGATATGCTTTGCGGACTTTGCATCTACTGCACGTGTATCCATAATATTGTGCATACTTTCAGCTGTCTTGGTATCTACATCCCAACCAACCATGGTATCCATAAGCCTAGTTTTTGCGGCTAGACCCGCAGCACTAACTCCAGCAGGGCTTGCTGCTGCAGCAGCACGACCTACGTTAACACCTTCAGAATCAGTATCAGCAGCAACGTTAGCTTCCCGACGTGCACGTGCCTGACGTTCTTGATTCAAATCAGACTTAGTATCTTTTTCACGCTTCTTGTACCACTCATGCTGTTCTTTCTGCGTGTATGGTTCTCCACTAGAGTGACGAGGGGCGGTTGGATTGTGGCCATAAGATACGTCGTGTACTTGTTCGTCTGGGTAGAAACTATCACCTACATGAATACCTTGTACTCCATCAACAGTCCCTGACTTTACACCATGAATGTGGAAAGAGCCTAGGTGGTGTACGCCCTCACCGTATGGCTTCTTTAGGCTAACGGTTGCCTGATAGAAGGTAGGGCTTGATGGATGTTTTAGCATCTTAGTCATATAATCTACGTGCTGTGAAGCAGATGAACTAAGACCACCAAATCTTGGTGTAAATGTAGCAGTTTTAGTTTGACGATCAATTTGTACCCCAGCGTTGCCTTCTATGTGTGCGCGAGCCGCATCTGGATCAGAAGCATGCGCAATAATGCTTTCTCTAAGATCATCTACTGGAGCACGCAAAGACTGTGGTAGTACAAGATTAGCGGTCTCGTCACTAACTCCCTTAGATGTCTCAGCTGCTAGACCTGGTACTGCTACCTTAAGAGCTGTTTGGGCATCAGGGGTTGCAGCCATTTTTCTTTCATAATTCTTTTTACGAGTACCTGTAAAGAATTTATGAGCATACTTAGCTTGCTCTTCAGGAGTATCGTAATAATGCGTATGAAGTCTTTGACCATCTTTTTCTGGTGGTCCCTCAATTAAAGGGTCGCCACATAGCTCGCACCTATTTTGCACAGCAAATTGGTCTTGATCTTGAATCATGCCATTGCTCCTTTTAGTTTCTTAGTAAAAGCTTCATTTTTGCAGGTTGGACAAGTACTATTATCCACTACAAATAGTCTTTCTACAGGGTTAATTAGTTCCCCGCACTTTTTGCATTCTGCGGAGTAATTGTACTGAGTGTCGGTCATGACTGCTCATTCATACGAACACTATTGCCGCTGGCGTCGGTGGTTGATCTAAAGAGACCTGCAGAGCGATGGGTACGTAGCTGAGGTAATTCTTGATACTCTCTATGACGAGGGTTCTTTTGATTTGCAGTTCTAGCATCCCAGTGCAAAATCAAACGATCTTTATGATCTGCAGTGTCAGGGGTGCACTGTCCTGTAGTGCAAGCTTCATCTTGAAAATGGACGGTTCCTCCCTTAGACCAAGCCATATGCTTGTAATCTTCAAGGGTAGATGTTGGCTTGATAACTCCTGTAGTGGCATATGCATCGCTAACATCAAATGAGGGAGGCTTTATGAGCTTAGTGTTAGTTCCATGAGTATCGCACTCTCCAGCAAACATTTGCACACCACAGTTTTCGCAAACACCTTGTTTTTCTCTGCGACGAACTTCAATTTCTCCAAGAGTCTGAAGACCTTGACGAGTCTTTCCACCCTTATCTGGAATAAAAGAATTAGGAGAACAAGAAGGGCAGGCGAGCCTAGAATCTCCACCAAAGTTATTTGTACTCTCTTGTGCAGGACCATTACACCAAGTGCACTTTCCACCAACAATTTTGCTTTGCTCTCTAGCTTTTGCAGCAGCGTTGCCTCTTTTAGCCTCTTCTTCTAATCTGTCTGTAAGAGCTTTTTCATTAGCTGATTTACACCTGGGACATACCTGTACGTAGGATGGAAGCCAATCCTTACAATCAGGACACATACGGTCTTTACCACCAGGTTTTGTAGTAAACCTTGCTGTAGGGTCAAACTTTATATCAATAGGTGGGTTTGCGTCTTTAGTTACAGGAAGCTCATTGCCCCAGTCTTCAGGCTTGGAAGTGTCCGCCATAATTTAATCCTTACTTACCAGGCAGCGTTGCCTGAAGAGTTTCTGCTAGTTCCTTCAAATCCTGCGGCGCCAGTTAGCTCAGTACGTGGCTCTGCATAGATTGCATCTACGTCCATAATGTCAGAAATTTGCAGTTGGCGTGTTCTATACCCGTATCTAGACCTAAATAATTGTACTTGTGGCAGGGGTGGGCGCACAATATCGGCTAGATATTCTCCCGGAACAGTGTTAGCTGCTAGTGCTTGAGAGGTTAGCTGCTGCTCTTTATCGCTAAATGGTCCCATGTAATCGTATCGAGGGCCCTGCTTGTCATCTCTCCAAGGCTTTGTATGATCATAGACACCGTCTTGTGACTCCATTATTTAATATGCTCCGTTGCTCCCGTGTAAAACTCCACGGATCGTGGAGTAAACGCTCTTGGACGTAAAATTACCGCGCTATCATTATATAGCTCCGGAGTTTCAGGGACATGTAAATAGTCATGACCCTCTTTTCTTAAGTGTATATTTACCCCAGCGAGATCAGACCCTAACAATGGGGATCCGTCGCTTTTTACTGCAAAACTACCTTTAGCTGGGTAAAGAGTTTCATAAGGTGTGCCTTTTTTAGGATCAACTACTGATCTTGAAGAGCCTATGTGAGTACCTATATGTTGTATATGGGTAAACATTTCGTATGCTCTTTTAGGGTAAATACCGTGCTTTTCAATTAAATCTCTAGGTGTTTTAGCCCCTAGTTTTTCTACAAGATCTTTGTATACATGGCCTAATGAGGGACCTGACGGATCAGAAAAAGGTACAAACATTGGTTCGCCCAGATGAGGTTTTTTCCCTAGTAATTTATCAGATATTTTTCTTACTTTTGGATCTTCAGCTAAGTTAGTAAGTTCTTCAAATTGCATAGAGACCGGGGATTTTGCCTGTAATTCGCCAGAAACTAATGCTCCAGAAGGGTAATCATCTGCGTAACTTTTAGCGTGCTTCTTACTACCAGTTACATAAAGGCCTGGGCCATAAAGACGTGGGTACTCGTCTCCTCTACCTTGTGTTGAAAGACTTGTAGAGCTAAATCCAGTCCTAATTTTTGAAGGTTCTTGAGGACGATTTACTCTAAGTCCAGATAGTACTCTTGCGGAACCAGCGTCTGTACCATGATATGCGGTTCCCCTACCTAAAGAAAATTCTTCTAAACTCATATCAGCTACCAGTTCGGTCTTAGGTGAGCTAAGTTAGCTGCACGAGCGTAGTTGACATCGGCTGGGTCAGTAGCCTTGATGTTTGCTTTACCATCATTAACAAGAGAAGGTGGTGGAGCCATCTGTAACTTTTGGGCATGGCGTGGAACCATCAAGTTGATAGACCCGTCATTGTCTACTGGCTTGACCCTTACTTTCATTCTTTGATCTGGCTCTAAACCCTTTGGCCAGTAATATTGGCCCGGATCAATGCGCTCACCCTTGTGTACACCACGTTGGTAGGCTCGCTGGTTACTTCTTTGCTTCAAAGAGTCCAGTACCGTGTCGGTACCATTACCCTTATCATCACGACGTGAGCGGATTGTGCCTAGGTAACCATCTGGATACTCAGCAGCAGGGGTCTTGCCGACACCCATTCGGGCAAAGTCCATCTCACTACGACCAGTTACGGGCGTGCCGCCGCCGCCGGTGGTGGTGTAGGAACCTACAAATCCATTACCGCCAAGGTATTGCCAATTTTGATGAGATGAAGGCATACTCTCATTTTCCTTTACTTATTGAGAGTTGTAAGGCTTAACCAAACAAATGTGGTGGTCCAGTATCGTTACAGTCGCAACCACCCCTATCGGTTCTTAATTTACTACAAGTTCTACAAACTCCGGACGCTATGGGGGGCACAGGATCACGAGTACTTTTTGCCCAAGCCGTACCTTCTGGGGTCCTATTATCAGAGTGCTTTGGCAACTGTAAGGGTACTGGTGAATCTTTGCCATGCGTGGTAACAAAATCTTTTGCAGCAGACCACATTGCTGTGGCTATACCTTTTCTTCTGTAATAAGGGTGTACCTCTATATAAAGTAAGTGACCTGTTTCAGGGTGCCAGTGCATTGCCCCAACATTTTGCATCCCTCTTTCAGGGTCATGTATGTCTGGAGCTTTAGTGTATAAAGCAAAATAGTTATTTCTACCAGTGTTATTAGTATGAAGCTCTTTAGGACCACCGGTAAAGTCATGCTGTAGTGACTTTGGGTCAATCTTGTTGTCCATTACAACTACAACCTCCATCTAAGTCTCTTAAATCATTGCAGTCTCTGCATACCCCAGAATGGGTGACTTCTCTGTCAACTACAAAACCTGATGGGCTCTTGTAGTCTTTAAACTTTTTCTGACCAGGCTCATTTCCGCCAAATTCATCAACAGTTACGTCATCTGCAACAGGTTTCACCCTGTAAACCCTAGTTTTTACCTCTGGACCTGGCGGAACTGAGTATTTGTTGTCACGATTTTTCCAAAAAGATGCGTGTTGACCATAGTTTACTGCACTAAATAGTCTGTCACTTGCGTATGCAAAATCAGGGGCATTGTAACCCTCAGGAGCATACTGTCCATCACCATAATTAGAGTCAGCTCCGCTTTTACCTCTAGGAAGAATTACATCCCCCGGATTTAATGCGACATGGGTGCCATGCCAAAAGTGTTCAGGCCTGTTCATTAGTGCTTTACCCTAAACTCCCTTTATATGGGCAACATCTTCTTTAAGGCCCTGCTTAACGCTAGTCATATGGTCATGAGTAGCGTTAAGGTCATCTGCTAAAAGGGCGGCCTCAGCATCATTTAATTTAGATATATGCCCAATAGCGTTATTTTGAAGAGTAGTGGCTAACTGCTCATTATCGTTTTTCATCTTATTTTTTAACTCTAGTTTATTAGCACACTCGGGGCAAGATACTTCTTTTTCTTTTCCTGAGGAGACATCTGTTGAAGAAAGTCTTTGTATATGCTCATTTATATTATTTCTTACTCTATCTATACGCTCATGCGCAATTTCTTTTAATCCATTTTTTGCTGCATGAGCCCCATTTTCAACTAGATCTGCTTTTTCTGTATAGTCTCTATTTATACGCCCAAATAATTTCTTATATTTATCTATCATATGCATGAGGTCGTAAGCATGGTTAGTACATGTAGCACATGGTTGTGCGTCTGCAAACTGGGAAGTTTCCGGGTTCATTCATACAGCATAACAAAAGAACGGGCCCGCAACTCGGTTAAGAGTCCGGGCCCATCAATTATTTATACTCTATCAGACTTTAGAGATAAATTCTTGTCCTTTATAGAGAGTTTTGCCTTCATCAATATGGACTAAGTCCACATGGAATGAACCTTCATCCTTGTAGCGAATGACTGCGATACCTTGCTGCCAGTTTTCCCAGTAGGTTACTGGTTTGCCGTTAGAATCCGTAGAGCCCTTGACGCTAGGTACGTGGCCATCTATACGGCATAGGCAACCGGGACTGATAGCCATAGCCTTGATACGACCCTCACGGTCAAAGGTGGTCTTTGATTGGATTTCCTGGCGGTGGATATGCCCAAATACTGTAGAGATATGTGGCATTTCGTTGGTGTACTTCATGGCTGTTGAACCACCCGAGTTTACCTTATCGCCATGAATAGCACGAAGCTTGTCGTTAATCCACCACATACCCGCAGGATAGGCGTCAATGTAGTCCACATTGAAGTCTTCTAGGCGTAGAAGGTATGGCATAGACATGACTGGCCATGAGCTTGGAGTATTAGCACGACGTAGACCAAAGGCTGACAGGGCGTTAGCCTGTACGAACTTCTGCATACGGCGATCGTGGTTGCCCTCAAGGATAATGATTTTTGCATCAGGGGCAGCAGCACGCTGTTCAGCAGCAAATAGGCTGCCACGATCTAGAGCATGCTGGGTAGTGAAAGCAAACGCAGCTTCCTGCTCGTACTTACCCTGTGCTGGGAGATCAATGTAATCTCCAAGGTTTACTACCTGGTGTACACCGCTCTCATGCTGCTCAGCATTAAGAATCTGTAGGGCCACACTCATAGCAGCCTCATCATGGAAAGGATCTAGATCTTCTCCCTCAAACTGGCGAAAACCAATTTGTGGATCTGGCAGGATAACCGCAGTCTTCCACCCACCAATTAGGGCAGGAGTCTTCTTAGGCTTGGCCGGCTGCTTGATTACTATAGGTTTTGCTGGCTGTACTACTGGCCACTCTGGACCATCGAAGGCCATTTGCTTACGCAACTTAGAGAGTTCAGTTCCTAGAGTAGGCATGCGCAAGCCTCCGTACGATGACGGCGAAGTGCTTCAACGCTGTATGTCGCACCTACTGTGCGAAAGATTTGTAGCAAAGCCCGATTCGGGATAGATACATCATTGAGGGCTTCTTCTAGAAGCACCTGATCTTCTTCCGATAAGTGGTCAGACCATTCGCCTACGACACACTTACGTACTTGGGTGCTTATCTTGATCTTATAATCTTGCAAGGCCTCAGCCAACATATTTTACTCCAATTGTTATCCCGATTAAAGAGTGGCCCCGAAGGGCCACCCAATTATTAAATTATTGTATTACTTAATTGTACGATGAACCCATGCCATCGTCAAATACCGAACGACTACGGTTAGTAGAAGGAGGAACGATACGACCGCTTGCCTGTGTAGCACCAGCTTCTGGAGCCGTAGGGATTACAGTGTTAACTGTAACTGCATAGCGAGCGCCATTACGTTCTGCTCCGCCACCAACATTAGGTGAAAGGATATTTGGACGGTTAGCCTTATTGGTGATCGTAGGATCTCCAGCTGCCGTGTTACCACGTGGCATTAGGGTAGCGCGACCGGTTTCGGTAGCTGATGGGTACTGAGCAGAACTAGCTGCTTCTGTGCCCATAGGTACGCGAGGCGCACCGGTTTTGGCCATACCGGCCAAGGCTTCGTCTACATTGTCGGAAGAATTAGCCACTTTTTACCTCATTCTAGAATAGAGAGCTGTACTGCTATATAAACGGTAAGTCTTATAGCTTTAAATATCAGCCTTAACTTGCAGTAATTGTGAATACAATTGCTGAAATAGTACCTTCTCTGGACTCAACAGAAGTGAATCCCGGCTTGCAAACAAGGTCAAGCCCTCGTGGGGCTACATAACCTCTGGCGATTGCAATGGCCTTAACAGCCTGGTTTACAGCTGAAGCGCCTACCGCACGGATACGTACTGTTGGATTTTCGTACAATGCATGGGCAATAGCTGAGCCGACTGACTGAGCATTTGATCCTGCACTCACCCTTAGGGTGTTTTCTTCTTGCTTATCTGATGTTTCGCTCACGATTAGTGTTCCTTATGGTTTCGATTATTGGAGCGCCCTCAGTAAAACTCTATCACTATTTAGTTAGTAACTTGTCGTAAACTTCTTTTTCATACTCAAAGTCGTGGGCATTACGGGCAATCCGTGCTAACCCATAGGAGTCTGCGGCATTGTCATTATTGAACTCCACGCCCCATTTCTTATATACATTGAGAAGGATCTGGTTCTTATCTACCCGACCCTTGCCGGTTATGTACTTCTTTAGGCTGGTAGGTGGAACAACTAGAGGTAAAGCCGCTGCTTGATTAGCAAATCTATAAGCATCAAACAAAGCTAGGCGAATCATTCCTCCGAGTTCTCCTGCCATATTTGCCATTTGGCTCCCAAATGCGTAACCCTCAATAGCCACCGACCCAACAACGTACCTATCAAGAAACCCAAGCATAAAGGCCCTAGCTTTATGAAGACGCTCAACACCAGTTCCATCTATCTTCTTTACCTCCGTGTAGTAGTTACCGTCTTTATCAATAGCAGTAATAGCAAAGCCAGAGTAAGACTGGTCTATGCCAATAGATACTTCACCCTTGAGATCAGGAGATCCAAATACTTTAAGACTCATTACTATAACTTTCTTTATGCTTTGAACAATCAGGGCCACATACCCTAAACCCATTACGAATACTTTTAGTAATAATTTGCCAGCTTATAATCTGAAGCCGTGAGAATACCCTAAAATCTACGTGTAGATGCCCATGCCAATACTTTACTTTAACCCAACGTGTTTCAAAAGCATTATCTATAAAGGGAACAGAGGTAATAAATATACGTAAATACTTAGACCTAAAGTTATAAATATTTTGAGTACGTGTTTTAGTTTGATGTATAGTTTTTTCAATACGCATTACTGCTCACCGTCTAACTTTTTTTCTAATAACTCTGCTAATTTGTTTTCTTCATACTCTATAGAACTAATTATTTCATCGGTGATAGATAGAGGCTGTATACCTTTACTATATCTATCCCAAAACCAACCCATCATGTAACGTACAGCATCCGTAGCACAAAGACACTCTTTTTTATTTTGTGGAATACAGTCAGTAATGTGAAAAACATAAGTGTGTACGTTTATAAACTTATCAACTAGCTCTAAGTCTAAGTACCTATGTTTTGAATCTTGGGCAGCTTTATGAGCAAACGCCTGTGGTGCAGGGATCATTCCTGCTCACCGTCTAACGCTTTGATTGTTGGACATGGGTAAACAATAGGAAATACTGAAACGCTAAAACCATTTTCCCAACTTTGGTAACAAGTGATGCAGTTTCCAAATCCATTATCAAAATGCAACTCACGTACACGCTGAATGGCTTCAGTCTTTTGCTTGTTAAGTTCCATGTACTGAACAGCAGTTGCGTTCCAATCAACGGCACCGACGTCAATGGTTTCAATTTTGTCACTCATGCTACTACCAACATCATCTTATCTATTAGATATTTTAAATTTGCTAGGTCACCATCATTCTTAATGGTAAAGTCAAATGTGTAGTCGTCTAGATCTACTTCAGACTTATGCTTGTTGACTGGTCCGGTGCCTGGGCGCTTTACACGCCATAACTGACCACCTAGGTCACGGATAGCGTCTGCCTCATTCTGGTAGCGAACATCAGTAATGATGTAGTTCTTAGAGGGATCTAGTCCACCTAGAGTCTTGTTGACCCAAATGTTTTCCCCAAAGATCTCACGACCAGCTTCTGTACCCATACGCTGTAGGAGCATACGTAGTTCTGGGCTAGTACGCTTAGCCTTTTCCCACCCCATTAGCATTACAAGATCTTTAACCCTGACCCCAATACCAAGCAAGGGGTTCAAAGCTACAAGAGCTTCACGCAATGTATCTGCAAAAGCAGCACGCTCAAAGCCGTACTCTAGTGCAATCTTGGCGATCTCATCCTTACCGGACTGTGCGTAGCCTGATACTCCAATAATCATTACTTTTCCTTATTGCTGTATGGTGAATGGACTTCGTTAGAGTTTGTGCTGTAAGTAGAGGATTCTTTAAATGAAGGTGGGTACTTACGAGACTTAAATGAATTTAACCTTTTTTCATGGTTTTTGTCTGCGTCCTTTTGAACTATAGCTCCTAACTCCCGCTGAAGACTAACTATCTCTGCCCTAGCAACAGCTAACTGTTCTTGAAGTTTCTTTTTCTCATCGGGGGATATTGCATACTCATTAATAAGAGATGCTACAAGAGCTTGACCTAATGCGACAAAATCTACAACGCTAGCTTCTTCAGCACAGCATTCTTCTTCACACATGACTAGAGCATCTTGAAGAATGTTATGTAGTAGTTCTCCAGCTTCTTCAGTATCTTCATGACTTAGTACTTTGAGTGTTGACTCTTTACGCTTACCAAAACTAACTGTAGTACTAGAGCCATTGGTAGTTGTAGTACTAGTTTTTGAATAATCTGTTGGATGGAACATTAGGCCGTATACCTCCGTGCACGGTTCTTTACACCGCTATCTGATGTGCGACGAGTTAGTTCACGAGAAACCAGTGCAGCATCACGCTCTAGGTTTTGTAACAACGTCTCAATCAACTTACGATAAGCATGCTTTTCATCTAGTTCTTGCTTTGCCTCAGCAACTTTAGGGTCTAGCGCGATTTGCGCTTTAGCAATAGTGACGCGATCACCAGTACCGCCCTTCCAGTTATTGATCAAAGCTGTTGACTCTAGCACAGATACTAGTCGGTCAGACTCACGCTCATCAATTGCTGCTACAGCTAACTGTGGTGCGACATAGTCATTCCATGTAGTTAGTGTAACGAATAGGTCCATTAGCTCATCGTCATCAAGTTCTGTAATGTCCCTAGGTAGTTCTGGGATATCGTAGGACGGCTTAGATGGGATCTTAAAACCTTTGGTGCTAAGAGAATTTAGTGCTCGTAAACTGTTACTCATTTGTATCTCCATTTAGTAAACGGATAGTGTTGCATGGCCAAGCTTGTCCACACTCAGTGCAAGCAACCTTACCATAGATATGTGTCATCTTCTTATGCAGCCTTAGTAGGCCCCCATACAAATCTATTAGACCTTTTTCTGCTAGAGCCTTATCAAGCAAAGCATATTCTTCGCTGTTGTCTACATCAGACCACTTCATTTGCTTCCTCCCTAAAAGTTTCGCAACGCTTGCAACCCTTTACTGGATCAATATTACATGCAGGTGGGCGCTTGTTGTCAACTGCCCACTTTACATCCAGTGCGTTCTCAAAGATCTCGGCTACATACTCTGGGTCATACTGGACCTCAAACTCTTTGTAGTCTTGGTTAGCTTTGAGTTCGTAGATGAATACTATCGATCCAGGAGCTGACTCTGCAAGTCCTTCTTCTACCATTAAGTGACACAGGTGCAAATAGACCTGGCCCTGAAGCATATGTGACCTGAAAGGCTGCTTGACTGCCCTCCATGCAGTTTCCAGGTCACCATTGGCAGCGGATAGTAGCGCAGGCGCTTCAAACCTAAACGTGCCAGTCCCCATTGATTTAATCTCAATGAGGAAATCATCTCCTAAGCCCTTGACCCAGCCATCAGAATGGCCACGGATCATATGCTTTTCAGACGATAAAGGTACTTCCTTGTAGAGTAGACCGCCTTCATTACAGAACTGGCAACCATCTGGTGAAGTACCATAAAAAGATTCATTGCAATATACACACTCCCAAAGACCATACATGTTGCCCATGCTGGTAATCCAGGTCTGCCACTTGTGGTGGATAGCGTGGCCCTCATCAAAGATTGACTGTAGGCGTAATGTTGGCTTCTCTTGAGTAGCTACGTAGTTACCGGTCAACTGGTGGTAGGCATGCAGTGCACACCATTCCTTCTTAATCATGTCACTAGGGTGAAGATACGACTGATCCCGGAACTCTGGCTCACGGGTAAGAATGTAACGCTCTAGTGGACCAGTTAACCGGCTTACACGCTTGTTAGCATCAAGAAAGGCTTTCAGGTTTTTGCTTGTTATTTTTTGAGGTTTTGAGGGCATTTGGAGTTTCCAACCATTCGTCTAAGGTCATACCTGCTGCAGTATATTTACGAATCATAGCGTTCCTTTCACGATGTGACAAACCGCCCCAAATACCATGAAGCTCATCATTCTTGATTGCTTCTTTTAGGCACTCTTTGCGTACAGGGCAAGCTGGTTCACCATCGTTACCAAGACAGACTGCCTTGGCTTTGTCTGCTATGTTCGTGTAAAGATCTTTATCCCGAGGTGGGAAGAAAATCTCGGTGTCTATTCCTCGGCACTTAGCATCGTATCGCCAAGCCCAGGGGACGTCGTCGTCGTACATATATGCTCGTTCCTAAAATCTCGAAGTTCCATGAAATCATGTTCCTCCATAAGCACATAGTTTTTCCCGTTTAAATGTATTCCTAAAACAGCTGTACGACTATCTAAGATAGCTTCCATAACTATCTTTTCTAATACATCTGATTTGAGAGTGAAAGACTTCTTACTTGTCCACTTATGTTCAATGAGCAAGTCGTCAGTGCGTACATCACCCTTACGTGACCAGAAGGCCCCGGAGCCAGCAGAACGCTGGCCTCCGAGGGCTTTCTCTAAACGCTTTTCATGCTTTAGAGATTGCTTTTGGCCTTCAGTCTTCATTAGTCTTCCTCATCAGTAATATTTGGCACAGGCGCTGTACGCAGAGTGTCCATTACTTCCTTAGTTAATGCATCCTTGAGATCAATTTCCTCACGGATAGACTCTAGCATGTTAGCGGCACCCTGCCACTTCCTACCTTCATAGTACAGCCACCCGCCACGGCGCTCTACAATTCCATTGAGAATAGATAGAGAAATAATCTCCTTAGCAGAGTCGTAAGACCCAGCATCTAGTGGACCACCATCTGCAAACCAGAAATCTAGGTATGCAGTTTGCTGTGGTGGGAATGTCTTGTTCTTAATAGTACGTACACGGATAGTCTGACCACAACGGCGCTTACCTTCTCCGACACCTACTTCTAGCCACTCGTCGCGCTTTACTTCTACGCGAATAGCCATGGCGTAGTCCTTGCCTAGACCACCAGGTGTAGTACGAGGATCTCCGTGCATTACGCCGATCTTCATGCGGAACTGATTAATCAATAGGCAAGTAATCCCACGCTCATTCTCAACAAGAGAACGCTTAGTGGCCTTAGAGACCTTGCGGAAGAACTTGTTAGTAAGCAGGGCTCCACGACCTACGGTCATTTCATCCATGTTCTTATCGTCTTCTGCTGTAGGAACTAGAGCAGGAAGAGAATCAATAACAATAAGATCAACAGCCTTAGACTCACAGAACTGAATAGCTGCTTCATATGCTTCCTCCATGATATTAGTGGATACTACAAACACACGGTCAGTATCGATTCCACACATTTGTGCGTAACCAACATCAAAAGGCTCTGCGGCAATCCACACAGTTGTGAACTCTGGATCCCTTGCTTGATTAGCTGCAACGGTCTTTAGAGCAATTGCAGTCTTACCATTAGATGCTTCACCGATAACTTCAGTCCACTGGTTTACTGGCCATCCACCACCTAGTACAACGTCTAGTGTAAGTGAGCCTGTAGTAATACGGGTAGGAAGCTGAGCCTCACTAGCTTTTATTACCGTACCTGGACCCATCTTCTTATTGAGAAGTGCGGCAACTTTCATTACCTCTGCGTTTAGCGCCACTATCCGATCCTGTCTACGATTACTGAAGGGTTAAAATTATTACCGGTTGATGTTTGCTTTGACGGAGTAGAAGGTCCACCGGCTGAACCGCCTGGCATTCCTGCACCTGTACCGGCTTGCTGTAGCGGGTAACCACAGTCATAGCAACGCTTTAGTGAAGTACCGTTAGGTGCAAAGTAGTTACCTGAGTAACATCCTGGGCAATTATCATTCTGCCGTGAACTCTGCGCTTTGCTAACTAGTTGATCCTGATTTGGATCATACGTTACCGGGGTACTAGTTACATTACCTTCTGGTACATAGCGAACATTAGGTAGTGGAGATGTAGGGGCGCTTTGTCGCTGAGGAGCTGCAGGGGTATTCTCTGAGAGCCTCCGTGACCACCAATCATTACTCATTAAGATATCCTCCTGAAATTAAGTTCAAGTCTATTAGCGCAGCTACGCATGAGACTGCAGACGAGAACGATACGTACTTAAATAATTGTATCATGGCTTCTAGTACATCTTCCCCAGGCACATCTTCGTTAACTTCTGCTGAAGAGGCAAAGTACGATACTGCGCTAATCTTTGCTGAGATCTGAGAGTGCATCTCAATGATTGGGAGTATTGCTGCTATCTTTGCAATACGTTCGCTACTTGCATCCTCTTCCATCTCAGCAACCTCATCAGAGATGCCAGTAAGCCCCAGCATTTCTGCTACAAGTTCGGGGTCTTTACACCCAGAGTCATAGATGATCTTACGTATCTGGGCTGTTGGAGACAACGCAGTTATTTTAATTTCGTTCTTTTTGTTCTTACGGAAAAAGCCCATTACTTAGCTTCACCCCACCTTTGTACAGTTTTAACATCAGCTAATAGCGGAATCTTTAATACGTTAATGCCTTCCATGGCCTCACGTATTGCCTCGGCCGTCTCCTCTACCAAATGGTTTGGAGTTACCGTTACCAATTCATCGTGGACGGTCAATATCAAATTGGCCTCCTCTGGAATCATATCATAAGCACGTACCATTGCAACTTTGATCAAGTCTGCAGCGGAGCCCTGAATTACAGTGTTGAACGCTTGACGCTCTGCGCGTGACCGCTTCCAAGTCTCTGATGAGCGCAAGTCTGGTAGATACCTACGACGCTTAAGAATAGTAGTGGCATAAGGCATGGGAGTCTTATTACGACTCTCAGTAATAACACTGCGCTTATACCGTGTAACAGACGGGAACTTTGCACTGAACGCGTCCAGCAGATCCCTAGCCTGAGTTACGGTACATCCGATATCAGCAGCAATCTTGTCAGGACCTACTCCGTATGCCATAGCAAGCACAAGAGTCTTACCGGCCTTACGATCAATGCCCATAGTATCGCCCACAGTTGTATAGATATCCCCACCATCTAGGTAAGATCCGCACATGATCCGGTCATTAGAGAATGACGCAATAACACGGGGTTCAATCTGAGAGTAGTCAGCAACAATCAATGAATGATCTTCTGGAGCTACAAATAGATTACGAATAGCCTTGCCGTTAGACGTATGTGGAGCAGGTACGTTTTGCAGATTTGGGTTACGACTGCTGAAACGACCGGTCTCTGTACCATACTGTACAAAGTCTGTATGGATACGACCGTCAAGTAGCAGAGCCTTCTTAGCAACGGTCTTGCTCTTGCCAAGCAGTGTGCGGGTGATATCTCCACCAAGGTATGGAATTACATAAGTAGTGAGGAGCTTGTTGAGATCTGCATAACGTACGAGACCATCTACTACAGCATCCTTACCCACAAAATGCGCTAGTGCAGGCTCTGCTACAGAGTAGTCAGTTACTAAAGGATCTTCTCCAGCACTCTGCTTCTTCTCACCGTTAGTAGTTAGGACCTTAGGACGTAGCCCACGGCCCCCCTCTTTCTTAGAGGTATAAAGAATCTTCTGCTTCTCTGGAACACTATTAAGATTAAAAGGCTTGCCAGCAGCTGCGTAGATCTCACCCTTACATAACTCTAGTTGCTCCTCAAGATCCGTCTTCAAGATACGGAGAGCAGCTACGTCAATATCAGCACCACGTAGTTCCATGCTGCAGATAACTTGTAGTACATCCATCTCTAGGTTGAAAAGCTTAGTGAGCTTGTCGGTATCAAGACGTGAGGATAGTTTCTTCCACAGCTTCCATGTCCACTCGGCATCTAGCCCAGCGTAGGTTGCAACCTCATCAAAGCTATGTGCTTCGATCTCTTTACCAACACCCTTTACCATCTCGTAGCCAAACTCACGCTTCAAGCATGCAGCTAGACCAAGTTCGTGACGGATCTGGTTATCTAAGATAAACGCAGCGTTGAGAGTACAGGCGTAGCTTGGATTAGGCATACCACCTAGATACTTAGCAACACTCTGTAGGTCGAACTTTACGTTGTGCCCGACCTTTACCTGATCGCCCATGAATATAGGCTTAAGAGCACGAAATACTTCACCAGCAGTTAACTGCTCGCAAGGTTCTGTAAAGACCTTAGTGGCTTTCTTCTCATCCTTGCTGTAGTCCTGTGGACGTAGGGTCATGCCCTTAGCCTGACGAAGCTTAGCGGACGGTAGCAATGGGTAATCAGTGCGGATGTACTCACCATTAGGGTGACCCATAGGGATAACGTCACAGCGACCCTCAGTCGCTAGAGCAATCCATACGACAGCATTCTGGCGAGGATCTCCACGGTGAGGGCCTGACGTTTCTACGTCAAATACAAATTCATCTACTTGTGAGTAGGCATCGACAACTTCTTGAAGTTGATCGGTAGTCAAAACAATATTCATAATGCTCTCCGAATAAAGAAGTAGGGTGCTAGATCAAGGAGGGAGAGACCTAGCACCCTACATGTGAGGGATTAGTCTTCTGGAATCTCGCGGGCAATCTCTACAAGTTCAGCCTTGGTTGACATACGCAATGCGTCTGTGCCAAGAGCCTTCAAGTTAGAGATTACTTCCGCTACTTCAGAAGCGTCCAAATCCCAGTCATCGGGGAGGTCGCGTTCTTTCACTGGCATGATTGAGTAGCTAGTCTTAGTGCCTTGACCTGACTTGCTAACTGCCCAGAACATACGATCTAGAGGCCCTGTCTTAGGATCGCTGTTTAGCTTTTCTAGCTGACCACAAAGGCGTAGACCAACAGTCATTAGCTGTACCTTTGGATCTTCTTCCATGAGGTTAACAATTGAGAAAGCAAACTTGTTGTCTGCCTTGTTACCTGCACGGCATAGTGGGCACTGAGTTGTGCCTAGACATACGAATGACTTCTTGCCCTGGCGCTGTACCCAGTGCTGTGCAAAGCTCATTGGTTCCGGAGAGAGGAACTTGATTAGCTGCACATCTTCTTCGAACTTGAAGTCGGTTGCGTATGACTTTGCAGCCTTGGCCTGAACTTCCTTAGCCTTAGCCCAGCCTACCTGTACTACTGAAGAACGCTCAGGAACTTCTTCTTCATCTTCGGTTTCAAAGATATCGTCTGATACAGCGGTAGGTGTTACATCCTCGTCATCGTCGAGGTATGAGTTTACATTAGTGTTGCGGGTGTTCATAGGTTTATTCCTTATTGGTTGTTGGTTATGCGGTTTCTTGGTTGTGAATCTTAGTCCAGTTTTCGTAAAGTTCTAGCGAAAGGTCTGGGTGTCGATTCCAATCAATCCGGGGAGCTTCAAGAAGCCCTCTAGATTGAAAACTTTGTATTGCACTTTCTACCATGTCACGACTATACATGCGCCAGCCGGGTTTTTTCTCACCCTTAACTATAATCGCCTTTAGTCGATATGGTGCCCTTGGGATGTACCCCTTACGCTCCCACAGTCTAATGGTAACTAGTGGCCGTCCTAATGCTGCTGCAAAAGTACCGGCACTAAATAACTCTACCACAGTTCCGTTAGGAAGCGTTTTGGTTTGAGGATCTGAATCCCAAGCTTCTTTGTCTTTAATTTCTTTACGTTTAGCAACTTCAGGATGTAGCGGTTGACGCTTCTTTTTAGAACCAGGATAAAATTCATTAAGAGACCCAAAGATCTCTTCAATCTTATCCTCGTTCATTACTTAATCAACCCTGCCATTGCTTTCTTAAAAATATCAATTGCTATAAATGCTGCACCCATACTATCGTCTACACGAGAGAATAGCAACGGATCCCAAGCACGTAGTCCCTGAGATACTAACTCAAGTAACCGCTCTTCTGTCAAATCGCTAGACATTATGGTCATCCTTAAGGTGAGCCATTAGGTCTAACAACTCGTCGTAGGTAGCGTCACAGATTGAGCACTCATGAGGATAATCCTCTAACAAGAGTGTTTTAACTTTAGCCATTTTGCTCCTCTTATGCTTCTGGATATCGTTCCAAAATCCGAACCCAACTAAGACTATACTTGATGCGAGCCAAAGTGCAAATAATAACCATTCAAAGAAAAACATGGGCTACTTCTTTACAAGGATAAACGCAGAAGTTACCTTCTTTGGGAACATGGTATCAACGTCGTCTTCGGTAAGAAGGCCTTCCATCAAGCACTCCATTACAGCCTGCTCATCAAGCACTGGCTTAAGTTCATAGCAACGAGCCGTAAGATCCTTGTCACGAAGCAAGTCGTGAGCAGCTGCCTCATCAAGAGTCTGTGATACACGGCGCTGACGCTGCATACCAGCATAGCCACCATACTCTTGCATGTCATACCACTTGTGACCCTTGTCATCTTCTAGACCATTAGAGTCTACAAACTCGGACAGTTCCTTTTTAATGACATTCTGACGTGCAGTAAGGTCGTCAATGTTCTTCTTGAGATGTACATACTCTTTGTACATAGTGTCAAGATCCGACTGACCAAATGTTTCTGCAGTCGGTAGTTCTTTACCAATTACTTCTGGCATGATGCCCTCCTAAATTATTAAACTCCTACGAACTCTTCTAGAGCCGTAATTACTATATCAGTAACTGTGACACCTTCTTCAGCAGCTTTTTCTTTGGCTGCATTCCAAAGTTCATCAGATACTCTGATAGTACGCGTTGGCGTTGGATTAGGCAAATTCACTCCTAGTACCGGGCCCTCGCTATACCCTAGTCTATATTTAATTGTTTTGCAAGAATTGCCTAAGTGTGCCGAGTGTTAAGTTCAACTCACCAGTCTTACTGATTCCTTCACCATCAACAATAGCATTAGCGACTGACATTTTTTGCTGCAGCATATCGTATTGGCGTTGCTCTATTGAGCCTAGCATAAGTAGGTCCTGGATTACAACATGCTCCCAGGTGCTAGAGGCTCGCTGGATACGTCCGTTACGTTGGAGTGCCAGACCGGCGTTCCACGGAAGATCGTAGTTGACCAGTAGATTAGCCTGAGGAAGATCCACGCCGTACCCACCAGCATCAGAACTAATGAGCAGGCGAGTATTTGGGTTAGTTTGGAAATCAACCTTAGCATGCTCTTTCTCTTTTGCACTTAGCTTTCCAGTATAGACATTGGCCCCATGCTCTTTTAGCTCTTTACCAAGTATATCGGTCATACTGACAAAAGTAGTGAAAATGACAGCTTTGTTATTGCGATCTTCAGCTAAAAAGTTAGACACCGTTTCTTTCAAGGTCTCTAGCTTGGGAGACTTAAAATCTTTGTCAAGTGCTCCTGATTGTAGTAGCTCAGCTGCAAATAGGGATCCGTTACCGGCAAACCCATCAAACTGTAGCCCACTGCTCTTTAAGAGTTGTGGGTGAGCACATACCTGACGCAAAGCAATTAGCTTTGGCATAATGCGGCCACGGAACTCATCAATTAGACCACCGTCTTTAGTGTAGATGCTTGCCCCAGAATTGATAAATGCAGCAGCCTCATCAAGATCTTCTAGCAGCATTTCACAGATTGCTTTGTATAACCTACGACCCATTGGGTCAAAAGGAACAAGTATTGGTGATGCCATGATTGTCTCAGGTAGGTACGGAGAAACATCTGGATCTGACTGGCGCTTACGAACCGACGTAGATTTTAATGAATCGTGTAGATGTGAAAGATTCCTGTACCCGTCAATCCAACCCATGTTATTACGGTTGATGTACTTGGCCTCAAAAGCTGGAAAAGAACCTAGCACACTGCGGTCTACAAACTCCATAATAGAGAATACTTCTTCAGCCTTGCCATTCTCTACCGGGGTACCAGTGAGAGCAAACATGTACGGGCAAGTCAGTTTCTTTACCGCCTTTGAGCGCTTTGATTTAAAACTCTTTAGTGCAGTAGCTTCGTCAGCGATAACAAATGCCCTAGGTAGTTTCCTGACAATTTCCCAATCAGAAACTACTTGTTCATAGTTCATAATGATGTAGTCAACCTGAGAGTTCTTAAACTGCTCGTACTGTTCTTTACGCTGCTTAGGCGTGCCATCAATAACTACTGGGAAAGATGTGTGTCCAGTAAACTTATCAATAGCGTTAGCCCATTGATATTTAAGGCTGGATAGACAAATGACAAGGCCTGGACCATTAATTTTTCCTTCATCTCGTAAACGCTCTATAGCTGCAATAGTTAGAACAGTCTTGCCCAAGCCAAGATCGTATGCAACAAGCACCTTACCGCGCTCGCACATTAAGTCTACAGCCTCTTCCTGATATGGAAGTAAGGTGCCAGTGAAACTCATTTGTTATCCTAAAATTGCTGCTTTACCGAGTACGCAATGCTTAGCGGACTCTATACCATAGCGTATCTCATCTTCTGACATATCGCCAACATCCTTAGCTTCGGACTTTCCGTAGTTAAAGAACTTGCACTCAAACCCAGTCTTGCGACTCAAGTCTAACATGCGTAGGGAAGCGGTTTGCCCAGCCTGATCGTTGTCAAAAGCAAAGATAATATTCTCTGCGTTAGCTCGAATGATATTTACTTGAGCCGGGCTAACAGATGCACCAAAGGTGGCAATAGAGTCACGAAAACCAAGAGAGTGCAAACGAACTGCATCTAGTGGACTCTCTACAACTATAAAAGATTCGGTTTTGGGATAGCTACCTGGATTAAAAACTGTGCTGCTTTTTAAAACTCCGGTAGGGCGGTTTTTAAAGTGACGCATGACCTGACCCTTTTCTTGCCAACCAAGTAGTTTGCCAGTTTCATAGTCACGAATAGGAAGAATCCAAACACTATTTTTATCATCCCACCTAACTGTGTAGACCTTGCAAGAATCATCTGTTAACCCACGAGCATTTAGTGCCCATGCAGGTACGTGAGGAGTGTATACAGATAGGCGAGCCTCGCTCATCTCTACAGGCTTCGGGATAGCAATGTAAGAAGACTTTATCTCTTCCATTTGCTTGGCAATCAAGTCAAGGTCAATTGCAGTATTAGCATGCAACCAACTCTTTGCAGCATCAAGATCTAGTCGACCCCACTGAGTCTTAAAGTCCATCTGCTCTGCAACGAGAGTAATCAGATTGCCCTTGTAACCACAAGAGAAGCAGTGGTGTACGCCAGTCTCAATGTTAATAGACCAGGATGGATTGTTATCTTTGGCACCGGTACGTAGCTCGTGCCCTGGGCAGATACCCAGAACCTCATCCCCACGAACATGTGCGATATCTACATCTAGTTTGAAGAGTACTACCTGTACTTCTTTTTCGGTGATAATCATACTGACGCCTGACGACGCATGCGACCACGGAAAGATTCACGCTGACGCTGCGTTGTTGCTCCCCAGATACCCTGCAAGGATGGCTCCTTTACTGCATAAGCAAAGCAAGGATCTACAAACGCACAGGAGTTACAGATATCCTTTGCGGCTTGTATCCCATCTTTATCGGCAGGGTGAGGAAAGAATGTATCAGGGTCTATATCGGCACATGGCTGTGTGCCGTCGAACTGTGGTGCTTGTGGCTCAAACATACCTTCTCCTAATGATCCATAAATGATGCTATGGCTGCAATGATAAACACGACTATAAGAATTCCCGTAACTATATTTGTCATGGTGTTGCGTACTCCTGAAACTTTCCGTTCTCCCAGTCCCACAGTAACTCGACCTCAGTCTTACCACAGTTACGACTGGCTTCAATCCTGAACAGACGTGAAGAGTCATCCTCAGCGTCCTGACGCTCTAGCGCTAAGATTACGTCAGCATCTTGGAAGAACGATGATGAGTAACCAATAGACTGGGCAGTAACCTTACCGCCACGCATTTTAGATTCCAATGCCTGAGTGGTAACAACAATTGGCTTCTGTACTTTTTGAGCAAGCCTCTTCAATGACCGAGTGATATTAGTCAAAGCAAGATAAGAGATACCTAACTCACCTGTGACCTCATCTGTCATAAGATACACACCATCCACAAAGATAACGTCTGGCTGTAGCTTATCAATCTTTGCTGCCAAACCAGAGATTGTTCCTGCAGACGTGCTGTCAGTCAGGTAGAAGTTGTGCATATCTTCCATGCGCTTTAGTGCCTTTTGGTAACGCACTTCTTCGTCGGTCTTTAGTGCACCACGGGTAAGGCGAGCATGTGAGATGTTTGCACGCATGGCGTCGTGGCGAGTTTGCTGCTCACGACTGCTCATCTCGAAAGACTGGAACATCGGTACAAAACCATCCTTGTGAAGGTTAACCGCAGTCTGCAAAGCGATCACAGACTTACCCGTCTTTGGTGGAGCAACAATAACGATAAGTTGGCCTGGTTGTAGACCGGCTGTTGCCTGATCAATGAGAGTAAATCCTGTGGCCATTCCGATCAAACCATTAGGGCGTGTCTTTACATCCTGGTACTCGTCGTAACGAGACATAGGGCTCTTGCTCAAGTCCACATCGTGGGATGTACCAACACCCTCATCTAAGATCTTTGCAAGCCCTGTGCTCATAGAAGCAATCGCAGTCGCATGGTCGCCCTCTGAGATAGCCTCAGCAGCATCCTGCACAATCTCAATTGCTTTCTGACGACGACGGTACTCAACTAGCTGGTCTAGTAGGTACTCAATCGAATCGTCTACAGCTAGTAAGCGGTATGTAGGAAAGTTATCCTTTACCGTTACTGCTGTAGGAACCTCAGAGTATTTAGTCCAGTGCTGCTTGATGAAGCGCCACACGTTGCGATGCTCATCTACATAGAACCAATCATCTTCTAATCCATACTCAAGTATGGGTGTGATATCCCTCGTGCGTATTGCACGACTGATTAAGCGCAGTTCATTATCTGCTGCCATTTAAACCCTCCAAAGGTCGCGGTACCAACTACCATATCGTAATGCTCGCTGGGGTACATCTATGACACCCTTTAGTTCATTTCGATAAGGCAGTTCTGCAACTAAGTCTGCTACTACGTTGTAAGCCTTAACGTAGTTAAATGGATTAGTACCCAAGTTGTCAAGGTCGTCCATAAATTCTTGCATTTCAGCCTGTGAGAAACCAAATCCCACAAGCTCTAAGATGAAGCCATTATCGCTAGAGTACTTCCACAATTTAGAAAGTATCTGACGATCGTACGTGACTTCTTCTTGTGCGTAAGAGATGACACCTAAAAGTTTTTTTATGACCGGTGTCCTGTTTAAGATACAGTCAAGAGACACAGCGATGCGCATTATGCGATCGTTACTTAAATCCCCTCCCTGCATGAGTTAAACCTCAATGTAGCCGTATTTGACTACAAACTCCCTAAAGGCCTCAGACGAACGAGTCGCTGTTGAGATCTCAGCCTTAGACGCACGGTCTGAGACTTTAAGCGGATATGTGCCGTCATTCTTTTGGGCACGTGAAACTACGGTGCGAGAATGCTTACATACGTTACGAGAAACGAATCCTGGGCATGTGCAGCGGACGTCTTCGCTCTCAAGGTCAATCTCTACCTCAAACACTCCACGTGGAGATAGGAAGAATTGCACTGTACGCCAGTCTGCCTTTGCCATTGTTTTATCCTTCATTTCCTACGATCACCCTCTGTCGATACTATGTTAATTGGAATAAACGCCTCGTGTGCAAAGCTACCCATAGCCTCGCCGTAGACGTCACCCCAATTCTTTAACGGAACATTTGTTGTAACAATAGTCGGTAGTCCTGCATTGTACCTAGACCTTAACACAGCGTCAAAGGTATTTTCAGCCCACCCTGAAGCGGTCCTATGCTCTTTACCTAAATCATCTAATACAAGCAAGCTTATATTATCTGGGCCCTTCATATCGCCATAGACCTGCTCCATGAGGAAAGCCTCAGGACCATCGGTATCTTTCCAAGACTTCTGCTGGATACGTAGAAGTTTCGGATAGTCAACAAATAGCGCTGGATTTTTAACCGATATGTCAGGTGAACCCCAAAGTTCTGGGGTTGCCTTACGAATCACTTCTTGTAGTACAACACTAGCAAGAGTTGTCTTGCCGTGTCCTGGCTTGCCAACTAGCAATAATCCCATGCCACACTTCTTTGAGCCACGGGCCTTGATAATCTCACCAGAAAGTACAGAGTTTACCCATTTATTTATGAGAATCTCTGGTTCGCCCTCATAAGAAGCTAGGTCGTCCAAGGTTAGCCCTACAAACCGTTCAGGAATGCAGGCCTGATTTATCTGCCTACGGACCGAAGGCCGTAGTTCTGATATGTCGTACATTAGTCCTCCCATAACTTGAGCATCTTTGACTGATGGTTCAAGAAGTCGTCATCTTGGTACTCTACCTCAGTTTCCCTGGAATAAATACCATGGACTGTTGGGTAGTACGCAATGAACCTACGCCATAAAGGATTACCTATGCCAGCATCGTTTGTCAAGCGGGGATCATTAAAGAACCCACGCATGGCTTTTAGGACCGTGTGACGGGTGATTCCTTCGCCCACCTTTTGGTTAATCCAAGATGCTAGGCCTTTGCCATTCACCTGACTAGGGATTCCTGGGGCGTGAGCACGTGTTAGAGAGTAGAACTCAGCTAGCAGGTCGCTAGTAGTCCACTCGTCCTCTGGACGCTCCTGACGCAGCATAGAGGCCGGTACAGCCTCAAACTTGGTCTTCTTGTACTTCTGCCTACGCATCTCGGCTTTGTCTATAGGCTCTGTTAGTTTGCCTACAACCCCGGCCTCTACGTAATCCGTGGACTTCCTCGCTTTTTTGACTACTACCTCTTCATCTTCAAAACCTGGCCATGCCATATCTATAAACGCCTCCTTTTCGGGCTCGCCCGATACGTTAGTTGAACTTACGTTAGTAAGTTCTACTAATGTACTATTAGTTATTAGCTTACTAGCTGTACCGTATAAAAGGGTGCCTGAAAATCCGTCCCGGGTAAACCAGGCCTGGGTGATCTTTAATTCATAGGACCACTGGCCATTTTTATTACGGAAACTGGTCTCAGAAACGTACCCAGCAGATATCAATTCGCGCACAGCTTTACGTACCGCATCACGGCCTTCTGGCACGAGCGGATATATTTCGGCAGCAGAGAGTGCTTTGCCTGCAGCCATGTATAAACCCCAAATGCCTTTGGCACGTAGGGATAATTTTGAATCCAACAATGGTGTTGGGTCAATCATCTAAGCCCTCCTAGATGTTTAAAGTGGAGGTACCCGCCTAGGTACACCCCGAAGTACTCTCGGATCTCTACTATCTATCAAAGTACTTACTAACATAGCACACGTCATGCTAGCAAATGAACAAGCTAGTGCGGTGCAAATTACTACGCCCCACTTTTGCTCTACTGTAACAATAGATGCCACTGTTGATAATACTAGCGCTAAAAGTCCGCGCCACTTACCAATTGGAAATATTAGCTCTTCTACGCCAGTAAGCACAAATGCTACGGCAAGAGAGATTATCACTAGATCTGTCATGTCCCTCACTATACCTTATATTTTCTTAAAGATTACCCGGTCAAGCATAAACCCATTAACTCCAGCAGTACTGCTAGATGTTGTAGGGGTAAACGTAAACGTAATTTTAGCAAATACTGCATCCCATGGAACCTGTGCTTTTCCAAAAAGTAAGTTCCAACGTTGGGCATTATTTGACGTTAGCGTTAGACCACTAATAGATGTGCTAGTAGTGACAGCTGATGCTGTTGTACCATCAGCTTGGTACCAGTAAATAGTTGCTACGTAAGTTCCAGTACTTCTATTTACATATGTTCCAGTATCTACTGGAAGGCTCTTTATAGCTGCCGAGAAGTAGTAATTAATAGTATCGTTAGGGCCTGTTCCGGCAGCGGGTCGAACTCGTATATTTGTCTTTGATACTGATATAGAGGTCGGAGATGTAGATGTACCGACTACCCTTAGCCAAGACGTACTGTATGCTCCATAAAGAGTATTGGAGTTAGTATCTGTATATATACTGCCTATTCCTACAGCTTTAGCGGATACAGTATTAGTACCACTTACCCAGTTATTTAAATTGTTTTCAAAAGAATTCTCAACAAATACTGATGAGTCAACTTCTGGTAATGAAACAGGTGTAGGGTCTCCCTGAGTAAATTTAAAGCTAGCTCCCAATGGCAAATAATTGCTAACACTACGTTGCAGACGCTCAAGCTTGTTATCTTGACGTGTCCAGAAATAGCTTCTACCTCCACCAATAAGTGGACGAGTAGCAGAATACATCAAGGCAACGCCGTCTTTAGGATGGATTGTTGAAACTGTAGTTCCAACTGAAGGATCAACAAACGGAGTAGGAGTTGTACCAAACTCCATTTGAGCACCGTCTACATAGTACGTTCCAGACGTTAGATTAGATCCAATATGTAGGTATAGATTAATAGGTGTAGTTCCCGTAGTAAATTTAGGTACTTGTACGGTGGTATGGATTCTAGTCCAAGTATTAAGAGGTACTACAAAAGAACCACCGGAATCAATTGCGGTATCACCAGCGGCGCTTACACCCAATAGAGTTGTAAGCGAGGATGTAGTGGATGTGCCACACCCAATAGTGTAAGTTCCTGCAGGACCGTATACATACGCAGATACTGTAACGCTCTCCCCACCACTAAGGTAGGATGAAACGGTGTCTGATCCTGATAACGTAATGATTGATGGGAAATAAGAGTTTGTGTACACTTGGTAGTTACTAGAAGCACTGGCGGTAACAGCTAACGAGTAGGAACTAAACTTTGCTTGAGCATTGCTTCTAGTCATAGCAGACGCTGAAGCAGTTTGTCGTGTCCAACCAGTAGTATTAGTTTCAAGACTGGGGTTAGCTAACCAGTTAGTAGTAGTACGTGTTTCCCACTCACAATCTGCGTCTCCAACAAAATCTTCCGTCAAGGGATTAGTAGGTGCTAGACCACCGGTTCCTTGGAAGTATGTATTAGGTATGCTAGATGTAGCAAGTCCATTTGTAAATGTGCCAGAAGTTGACGAAGTAACTGTAAATGTTGTCGTAGTAGGTACGCTAGCTACGGTCCAGTTTCCTGTGTAAGAGTTTGTTCCAGAAATACTTACACTGTTTCCTGCAACTAATCTATGTACAGAACTAGTAGTGACTGTAAAGGTACCTGAAGCTGGGGTAGCGGGTTCAATTTTTGATATAGCAGTATTTGATGGTCCAGCAGCTTCAAGAAGACAAGCATCTACATAATAAGAGTTGCCAGAAGTAGTACTAGGGAAATTAATAATTGCTTTAGCAACTGGTAAGCCATTATCAGCAACATACTCAGGAGACCTAACAGTTACAGAAATGCGCGTAAAAGTAGTGGCGTTAATAGTTACTGGGTCAGAGTAAATAATGCCCGTAGGTGCAGGTAAGTAACTACTATATGCATCTTTAGATACTTTAATCTGATCCACAGCTTTTTGTGGAAAGGTAAACTCAATGCCTACTTTAGCTGTTTTTGTAGCAGGACCTTTAACATAAGCACTAAAGGTGTAGTAAGTATTAGGGTCTAGAGTTATCCAGTCTGAGTGTATAGCTCCAACGTTGTTGGCCGCAGTAAACTTACCTGAAGTAGCTCCATACACATAGTTTGCTGTATCAATGCTCAAAGTTCCATTGAGAATACCCCAACCATTTGTGCCATAATCGAAGCCAGGATTTGGAAGGTAATTAGTTCTAGTCCCATCAAGCTGAATATTTACAGTTCTAGCATCTTCATAAATTGGATACCCAGCACCAAAAGAAAGATCTGATTTAGGGATCTCAGCAAATTGCAGATCATCAATATAAAAAATTGTTCCGCTTGTACCTGATATAGCAAAAGAAATGCCTGCATATGCTGCGTTTGATGGCGCAGTTGCATCTGTAGTTGTGAGTGATGACTCAAGTTTTGTCCACCCAGCGTTTGTAGGGTTAACTGTGGAATTATAAACTGTTGAGCCTATTTGAGTACCTGTTAAATCAAACCACTGAATTCCAGCCGCAATAGTAGTGCTGGTTGCGTTAGCTTCACGTACATACCCTGAAAAATAGTATTTAGTGCCCGGGGTTACTGGAATAGTGTCCGTACGCTTATGGTCGCTAGAGTAAGAGTTAACAGTTGCAGTAGTTGCAGTAGTTGTAATACTTCCATAGTAACCTTGCTTAACTTTAAAGTACGTAGAAGTTGTATCCGAAAGACCTGTTGTAAGGCCTATAGGAGGTGATTGGGCTGATGTTAAATTGCCTGAGCCATTATATGCATTTGATGCAAGAGTTGCACCAGTAGCAGTCCAAGTACCAATACCGCCTTCAAATGAAGAAGTTAGGTAATCTAAGAATAGGTTAGTTCCTAAAGTAACTGTGTTACTAAAATGCGTCAGCGATTTAACATAAATGCTAAGGCCAAGAGATGAGCCTTTTAGGGAATTAATTGTGTTGCCGTACCTAAACAAAGAGCGGTGGTACTGGTCACCTAAGGTTGGTTCAGAAATAAAACCCATGTCATTAATAGCCGTAGCTAACTGTCGACGAGGATAAAATCTGTAGTCACTTGAGCGATGTATATTTTTTGCTTGCAAGTTTAATTTGTCATAGTAAAAGCCAAACCCGCTCATAAACGTATAAATATCAGTTTCTACAAGATCACCGTTAGGGTTTCTTTCTTGATTGTATCTATCTGGATATGAGCCAGTTTCAGTAATATTTGAATTATCTGATGTCCAAACTCCTGGAAGCATGCTTATTAGTTTTAAAGTTGTAGAATGATCATCGGAAACTACAATTACTTCTACCGCACCGCAAAAATACCAATCTAACCCGTTAAATATCCAAAAGGAGTATGTTACTTCAGTACCTGTAGGAAATTTAGACTCTGTATCAGTAAACGTACCTCCAAGTACTGCGTTAACTCCCAGTGTACCGCCAGGTGCTGTACCACCAGTTACATAAATTCCATCATTAGGGTGATCTGGGACTCCGCTACCGGTTTTAATAATTTTCCAGTGAGTGGCTGTAGGAGCACCGCCACTAACGTCAACATTAATTGATTTCCAAGATAGGTTTACAACCCTGTAATCTGTTTGTAGGGCGTTTATATTAGAGTTATATGCTGTAGTTGCAGCATCTTGGTCACCATAATAAACCCCAGCTCCATAGAGGGAGCCAGCTCCATATCTAGCCATATAAGTACACCGATCCTAAAAACTATTTATTGTCGGCGTTACGATTGCCTTCGACAATGTGTTGCTGAAATTTACCCGATAGGTTTGCTACTTCATCCCCCATCTTAGTCATTCTTTCGTCTATTTTCAGCATAGTTTGGGACATATTATTAACAGCTTCGCGTAATCCACCGCCATTTGGACCAAACTGATGCTCAATTCGCTCTAAACGATCCTCAAGCCTCATAGAAGAAGACTCAATACTTTGTTGACGCCTATCAATTTTTCTCCACATTTGAAACACACCTGCAAATCCTGCTACTAGTACGGAGCCCACCTGAGTAATACCTGCTGCGGTATTTACGTCTATTGCTGCTAATAGTGTACTCATTACATTCCCGTTAGTAGTAGTGGGTTGATAGTTTGTAGTGCTTGAAGATTTGTAATATCTGCTTTAATTGTATTGTAGTTAGTGTCATTAACTACTACTACTAAATTAGTTCCCACAGATGGGATACCCGCAGAGCTTACGTTAAAACCTAGGTTAGTGGTACCTGTAACATATGTTTCAAAAAGATTTGCCGTGTTTCCTGTTACGTTTTTTAGCGCAAGAGTAACAGTGCCTGTAGCTGCAGTTATAGTGCTAGCCGCGTCTGTTCTTACATACGGGGTGCCTGAAACCCCTAGTCTTAATCCACGCTCAATATTACTAAGTCTTGCATGTACTGAAGTAAAAGCTGAAGAGCTGTTTGAAAAAGCAGTGCTAGTTTGATCTTGATAGAGGATGCCGGAACCCAAAGTAGATTCGATAGCTATAATTTCGTCGTATGCCGAATTAACGTCATTAGCCGCTATAGTATTTACAAGGTCTGTTCTAGGTACTAGCTGTGCAATGCCAACTACACTGCCTGGATATACAGCGGCCATCTATTAATCTCCATAATGCTCTGGGATCCCTCTTTATATACTCTCTGATTATAGAGAATAAATCTTTTTAAAACTATACAAATCCGCCGGTTGGCGTAATCGTTAGGTTAGCTGCAGTAAGTGACGCAATTTGACCTGCGTTAAGTTGTAGATCCGATACCGCAGTACCTCCGGAGGAAGTAGTTGATAATCTAGTAAAGGTTACATTTAGTACGCCTGGAACAGCCATAAGAAGAGCAATAATAGCTGACTGAGTTATGTTTGCCCCAAAACCGTATGAGTTATAAGAAAATAGTCCTATATACTCATCTAGAAGTGCTTTAGCTACATTAATCTTAACATCTCGCTGTTTATATGCTGAATCAACAGTTATATTTAATGCGAGATATATCGGTACATAGGTGGGTGGTGAAACAGTTACTGTTGTAGTAGCGGGACACCTAGAGGTTAATAACTCAAGTACTTGAGCTTGTATGCTGTACCATGAAGCAGTTGGTGTACCTGAAGAGATACCTGGTGTAGCAGTAAGGTCATTAAACGGCTGTACATATACAGTTACTGAGTTATACACAGATGACTCCGCATTTGCGCGGCCAACTCCATACAAACCAACGGCAAGATTTTTATAGTCATCTATTGTAACAGCTCTATTTCTAGCGGTAAGTGTGCTTTGTAAAGCTACCCGTAAAGAAGCTAAATTCTCACCGTCAGTACCTCCAAATGCATCTGAGGCATTTGTAACATTAAGTCCGTAATTTGACGAAATATTATATCCTTGCCCTGGTATATAAGTTGGATACGCAGACACTGAGCTTGAAGGAACGTTTCCAAATACACCTACACTTGTTTTGTATACAGCTGATACGGTTCCAGATGGAATAGCCCCACATACCCCATCCCCAAAAATAATGGTAATAGTCCCGTTCTCATCCATCTTTGTAGTGTAAACAGTATTATCAGGGCCATACTCAATAATAGTATCTACATAACTCCACTTAACTAGAGCATTTGCCTCTCCAACATAAACCTGTACAGAATCTCCAATAACACCTGAGTTAGGTATTGAAAACTCTTGATAAGCATATGTAGATGCTTCTCCTAAAGAAACTGGAAGTACATATCCATATGCATCGACACCATCCCCGTTTGTCTTACCTTCAACAGCCGATAAGGTTACGCTTGCTCCAGCAGCAAGTTGCGGGTAATCCGTAATAGTTTCAAAGTAAGCTGTAGTGTAGCTGCCTGTAGTAATTGGTGCTTCAACCTGTGTTCCTGCTGGTATATCAATCGCATTAGCAGAAGTATTAGTAAACGTTAGGTAAACATATGCTGGTGAGGGACCAGAAACACGGTAACCAAAAAGCTCAGCAAAGTTTAAAAGTGTACTTTTTTGAGTAGCTGTCTGAACAGCTGCCTCATTAAGTGCTCTATCAATATAGTAAGACAAAAGATCTCCGGCATATGCAAATGCTTCTACCAGGGCAAGACCAAAATCTGAACTACTCGAAGTTGAGTTAGGGTTCCAGTTTGGAACTCTTTGTTGCACTACTTTAATAAGTTCGTCTCTTAAAGAGTCATAATCACGAGAGGTGTAGTCTACTTGGTAGGCCATTAGTAAATATCTCCTGAATTCGTTCCGTCACTTAATAAAGCCGCTGTTTTAATAATCGTAGCTCCTACAGTATCATCTGGAAAGCTCAATAGCAGCTCAACTGAAGACTGCCCCAAACTATTAGGATCTGTAATCTTTAAGCTTACAATAGTAATATCGGGTAAATATGTTGCAATAGAACGTCTAATAGCCTCGGTAATTGCTAACTCGTAATCATAGGCAGACTCATATAAAGCTCTAGCCATGTCTGTACCATAACCTGGGCGCATGGGTCTCTTGTAAACTACCGTAGATAATATGCTATTTACTCTATCTAAATAGATTTTTTGCGTTTCAGTTGTGGTATCAATAACCCCAAAAGAATTTAAAGTAAACGGGTGGGAAATAGCTATCATAATTTAATACCACTCAAGAGCACATCGGTAGAACTCGCCACCACCAGCACGCATAAAGTACAGCCAGTTAACACCATCAAGTGATCTAATGTTAAGCATTTTACGTCCATCAAACGCTGAAGGCGCAATGTAAGGCAACGTACCCAATGGCTCAACAAATCCATCTGAAAGACGGATCCCGTATAAACGAGTAGTACCTTGCGTCAAAAGAGCCATACGGTTGTTATCGTAAAGAATGCAGTGCTGTGAACCCGTGGATGGCAGGTCAGTGCCAAGGTAAGAAGTTGAACCTGCACCTAGCGACGGGTTAATTCTAGTGAACACGCGTGTACCAATGTCATAGCGGTAGATAGGCGCGTTTGTACCACCTTGAATAAAGAACAGAGAGAAAGGCGCGGCCTCTTTACCGTAATGTAGCATAGATCCACCAGTTACGTTTACAGGCAATGTAGCGCCACCAGGAGCTACCCATGCTGTAGCAGCAGTTAAGCTAAGGTCATTGCGATAGAACGTAGCAGTACCTGAGCCTGTGGTTTGGTAGATAAAATCGTTTGGCGGAAGAATCTTATATACACTGTCTGTACTAAAGGTTGTAAAGCCAGCAGTCGGGTTCTTACTTCCAGTATTAAGAGTTTCCAAAGTAATCACTGTAGTTGTATTACTTGCAATACGCCTACGCTGACCCGCACCAGTTCCAGAAATAATTAGTACATCGCAATCACGATACTGGTTTGTAGTAAATATAGCTACGCTTTCAGTGATAGTGGTAGCAGCAAACGTCGCAGTTGAGCCTGTGTTTTGAGTTGTCGCAGTACTTCCATTACCTGTTGGGTACTCTATGACAAAAGTATCACCAACAGCAAGGGAAGATACCGCCGAGCTAAGAGTAGTGGTTACAGTATCTAGTGCGCAGGTTATTGCACTACTTACAGCAAAGGCATTAGCCACAGATAGCGTAACAACTTTACCTGTTATGTTTGTAATGTAGGCGTTATAGCCAATACCTGTACCTACAACCGTCATACCTGCAGCAAGGTTAGTTGTGTCATCAACCGTGATAGTTGTTCCAGCAGCTGCGCCAGTAGCACGAGTGGTGTACCGAGTTCCTCGGGACACAGTAATAGCGCTAATAGTCCTTCGGCTACCTGAAGATGCTCCAGAGGTAAGGCGCACCGCGCACCCTACATACCCACCATTAAGCAAAGAGTTACCAAGCGTCTCTACTAAAGACGATGTTGTAGAGCCAGCTATTGTTGTACCAGAAGCAAAGGGTTCCCCAAATCCAGCGTCTTCAACAAAAGCAAGAGATCCGCCGTTGAAAGGCCCAGCACCTGTAGTAAGAGCATTTGTTCCTGTCATGCTAGTTGCAGTTAGTGGTTGAAACACCGTACCTAGAACGGTTACTGCAGTGGGGTTTAGGTTAAGCCCTTGCCAAGTGACAGTAGCGACTGCGCCACCATTAGTGAACCACAAAAAGTTACGAGCCGAGTCGTACATAAGGTCACAGCCAGAAGCACCGACGTTAATGCCTGAACCAATTAGCAATTGCCAACCATCAGACCAAGTATCGTATCGGTAAAGAGTAGACGTACCAGTAGTAGAGTTACCCGCAGTACTACCCGTGTTTAGGTAGTACACATATCTTTGATTATCATAAGCAATAGATGCGCCGTAGTTACTTGCACCAACAGGATTGAACGAAAGCCAATCCCATGTTGGAAGGTCCGTACCTTTCCGAAAATTGCTATTCCAAGCCATTAGTAGGTCCACCTATTCTTACGCACGTTGTCTGCTAGACCACGCATTTGGAGCCTCTGAACTTCTCGTGGCTCAACGACGGTTGGTGAGTAAGTATCGTACCAAATGGGGGTCGTAGCGCCATTAGCTGAGTTACCTGCGCTACCTGCAAGCATGGCGCTTCTAGTAACAATTGTCGTATTAGTATCAGCAATAACCCTAATACGGTCACCAGAATCACGCGAGAATGTTAGAAGGTTAGCGAGTCTTCTAATTGCTTCTTCCGTACTTAGATTATCAAAAGCATTGCGTAGTGCCATTATGTTCCGTCCTCGATCCAAAGAGTTAAATTATTGTCGGAAGTATCCCACCAGAGGTACTTATCTCCTAATGATACACTAGGAGCAGTCGTTTGGATATACGTATCTATTGATGTTTTCCAATAAGTATCGTAGTCCGCACTAGAGTTTTTTACTAAATGTTGGTTTGCTACACCCCCAACAGGGACTCCATATCCTTGTGCCCCTGTCAAGCCCGTAGGCCCTGCAGGGCCAGTAGGTCCTGCCGGCCCAGTAGCGCCCGTAGCTCCGGTTGGACCAGTAGCTCCAGTAGGTCCAGCTTGGGTACTCATCACTTGTTGTATGTTTACTACAACACTTGGTGTAACTGGGTACACAGGGCTTGTAGTATGGGCGGGCCAGTATTGTAGGTTTACCGATTGAGTAGAGGACCAGTAAAATTCAATGTAATCATTTGCTGCAAAAGTTGCTGTGTGATTAAATGAGGGTACTGCGTAATGGTTTTGATTAGAAAGATCGTATTGCCAATTAGTCTCTGGAACATTATTACCATTCTTTTTAATCCAAATATTAATTGCGGGGCTACCATTAGACGGCTGGTGCAACTGAGCCGAGAATTGAATATTATAGGTGCCCGCAACAGAAAAATTAATTCTTGAAGAAGTAGATAAAGATATGCCATTAGCTTCAGAGGTTTGGTCAATTGTAATTGCTTGAGCTGATGTTGAGCTAGCCTGTGTACTATTAGAATAGAAAGATCCATAAGATCCTTGAGAAGAAGCTGCTGATCCAGCACCACTCATCCATAGAGGGTAGCTTGGATCCCCAGATTCAAAGATAACCCAAACTGTCTCGCCAATTTCAGGAACAGTAATAGAAGAGATTGATCCTGAAGATACGGCGGGATCTACTAAGTCAATAGTGTCTGAACCAGATACCTGAGGAACTATAAGAGATAGTCTCTTTTTATTCTCATAGTCAACATTGTTTTTTACTGTTGCTCTATAGGTGCCATAAAACCTGACCCTACCAAGAGGGTCCATATTATAATCTGTGTAGTCAGAGTAACTCATCTGTCATTCCAAACTATCTTTTGATGAACATTAGAAAAAGTAGGTGATCTTAGCTCATATGGATTATGATGAAGTTCACCGGATGTTTGGGTAATGCTGCTATACGTGTAGCTTTTAAGTTTATTTTGCATCCAGCTAGGAGTTAAGGTAGTTTCTAGGGGTAGCTTATTAACTCTTACTTTAGTAACATGATACTTTTTTGTATCATAGTTTTGTTGGCTATGAAAACTCTCATACTCAGTAGGAACCTTTACGTGTACTTTAGTTGAGTGGGTAGAAATATCGTTAGCTGAGTCTTTAGGCCTAATTTTTAATAGCTGATCGTTAGAACCTAAGTGAACCTTCATAGTGTATTTAAGGCCACTGTTAAAGATATGCGTAACTGAAATTACTACCCAAATCCCGGACATGCCATCTCGAAGACCTTTAAAGTAAACAGGATCATAGGGACGTAAAGAGGAAAGTCCAACCAATAAAGCATTAGCGTTGTACTTATACCTAGTGGTGCTGCTATGTCCTTGGGCAACGGATAATGCTTTTTGAGGGCTATCAATTACTTCATGTGCCAAAGATATTTTTGAATTGCTATTGGCCATATGTGCCTCCCCAATTTTTTACCGTATTAATAGGACGTGTTACACGAGATCCGTGGCTAACATCAACCCCAGAATCAAATGCGTACCTTGAACCTTCATCAGAGTAAAGCTCTAGGCCTACGTCGCCTTGACCAAGTTCTGGTGACTCCACAGCATCTAACGCTGTAAAGGTAATTAGTGTTTGCTTACCCATAATACCTCTTGGCGCATTATCAAAGTGGTAAAACGTCGGTGCATTTTCTATTTTATCTGCCAGAATACTATCTCTAGATTTAAAGGTAATTGTTTTATTTTCAGCTCGTAAAGCATAACCTGTTTTAAAAGATAGATGCCTTAAAAATTGCCAATCAGTTTGCCCGGTCTGAACTAGTTTTGAGTGAGAAAGCGGATGGTGAGCAGTATTAGAATAAAAGCCCGCTTCTTCTGCAATTTTTTTTACTACCCCATCTGCGCTTATATTTTGATACACCTTCTTATTAGGTGTCTTTAACTTTGAAGAGTTGTTTACACACACCACCCTAGTAAATACATTTAGAGGAGTAACATTCTTTTCAATTACTTGCACAAATCCAATAAAAGTCTCAACTTTATTCTTATTTGTAGACCAAACAAACATGACAGGATCGCCCTTAGAAAGCCTATTTCCAGTGTTTCTATCTAAGGCTCCCTTGAACTGGATCGATAGAACGTCATGCTTTGCTTCTGCTTGGTGTAGCTCAGCTGAAACCATCAATAGGTTAAACGCAGGTGATTGTGGAAAAGTCACCTGCCACTTTAGATACCGTTGAATTTGATTAGGCACGAGGAATCCTAATAAAAGTACCTACTGGAATATTAAATGGGTCAGGAACATTTGGGTTAATATCCATAATGTATGACCATAGATGTGAGGAGCCTAAGAAAATATCAGCGAGTACGTCAATTCTATCCCCCTCTTTAAACTGGTACTCGCTGTATCTCTTTAGCTTACCAACATTAAATTTTCTAAGAACGAATATGTCATAGTCATCACCTCTTTTATTTAGGCTTTGGCTAAAACGCCCGTCAGCATACCGCGATGTATCTCTCATTACTTACTAGCCTCCGTATCCGCAGGAGCACCGTATACCGGAAGCTTAGATCCGGTTTTGCCCTCATCATCCGTTGTTGTGTACCTTTCAGTTAAGAATGTATCTGTAGTATCCGTTTCGTAACTAGGTGTAGGAATACGCATCATGCCTATAGACACTTCGCTAAGAATAGGGATCATTTTTTCAGTAAACATGACGTGATTTACTGAAATACTAGTAACAACTACCTTATATTTAAAATTATCGTGAAGTCTAAACCAAATTGGGGCGGGAGCAATAAAACCAAAGTCAGATGTTGCACGATCCATGGAAGGACCAAGCTGTGGTTCACCATTAAGAACTCTATACAAAAATTCTAAATCATACTCAGTACCTCTAGTTAAAATACCATGAATATCGTTGTTAGTTAAAGCTCTTGAGTAGTCTCCAGTACCCGCTGACTGCTGCGCTCGATCACTAGCAAGAGCCGACATATCCATTACTCTATTTATAAAAAGATTTACACTAAATGTTTGGTTACCTGTTAGCTGGTTAGAAATATCCGCAGTGTTAGTGATATCAAAGTTAGCGTTAGAAAGACTATGCGAAATAGTAGTTGGATTATACATAAACTGGAATCCCCAAAGCTGAGAAGCTTTTGTTTTAAAATCTCCATTTGCCATATAAGCATTGTCCATGTCTTGAAAGAAGTAACCTCTTTGATTAACGCGTTGCAACCTTCTTATAGTTGCTCTATCAGCAGAAGAGCTGACGGTATACCCAGCAAGTGCCGTTGGCGGCAAAGTTCTACTAGCCGCATGTGGTGGTGGGTTAAACTTACTAGTACCTACATCTGCTGAAGTAATTACTTCGGAAGGTACGGGTTCTTCCTCTTCAGGTTTTGTCACAGGAGTTTTAGGGGTAGCGTAAAAGTATCTGTATACTTGTTCTCTGTATGGTTTTCCTCCACGTGCGCCAGGATGCATCCTGTACTCACTAATTATATCGCCAGGCTTTACACCCGCTGGAATTGGAGCGCCAATTTTAATGTAATATTCTTTTGCGCCATCACGTACTGCTGCAGTAGCATTACCTCTATTTACTTCTGCAATCTGTCCGTTTTTGGTATGCTTTGCTTGTCTCCAAATTCTTTTTAAATTTGGATCTGGTTTTGCAGGTGATCTTGTACCCATAGTTAACTACACTCCTTAGTATGAACCAATTTTAGATGTTCTGAGATCTTTTTCAAGCATACTCTTAACATCGTTTGCAAACTTACGGGCATCATGAGCACTAGTTCCATTAACCGTAACGTTCATGTGAATAACAACTCCAGCATTACTACCCCCGCCACTACTAATAGGCATCATGCCAGCATCTCCACCAAAAGCAAGAAGACCTTGAGTTGTTGTATCTTTGTTACCAACAAATCCTTCCCTACCTGAGTATCCCAGAGTCTTAATTCCCCCAGAACTACCTACTTTTGAAAAACCATTATCCTCGGAATCATCATTTCCTGTTAACCAGTCAAAAGCTTTACCTAGATTTCTCTTAATCCCCCCAAAGAATCCACCATCATCCTTAGGTTGTTCTCCGGTACCGCCCGAGACACCTGTATTTTTTCCTAGTAGGCCTGCTAGGTACCCCTTTGGATTTTTTGTATTAGCCGCAGAGAAGGCCCCCTCACGGATCTCAAAGTGTAGGTGGGCACCATGAGCACCACTACCACTATCACCGGATAGGGCAATCTGTTGACCGGCTGCTACTTTCTGACCCTTCTTTACCATGCCACGCTCAAGGTGAGCATACATACTTTCATGACCGCCATGGTCTACAACAACAATGTTTCCGTATGCCTTTCCAGCACCAGGATAATTACTAGCGGGCCCAGCATAGGCTACAGTACCTGCTCGGTAAGACTTAACTGGTGATCCCTTCTTTACGCCGTAGTCAGTACCTGTATGGTAACCCTTCATCTGCCAATAAGTATTATTCTTAGGCTTTTGTCCGTAGTGAGCAGTAATAGGGCCATCAGCAGGAGCAACTATGCCTCCGCCAACGCCACCATGCAGAGCACGTACTTTTGATCCTGTATTACTTTTTCCTGCGCCACCTGATCCAGTTGGGTGACCAAAATGCTTCTGCCCTTTATCCAAGTATTCTTTGTAGGCTCCATTTTTATATGCTGACCATGGTGACCAATCACGGCCCTTGTTTGACATTTTGTATGCAATTTTTGCATTTAAAACTGGATTAAAAAGCTCATTGTTACTTTTTATTCCGTATTGTTTGCGTCGGGATGGTCCAAGATCATCAATCATATTAATCTGGAATAGGCCGTACGAGTTATCCCCAGTATCTCTATTCGTATTATGGGCCCTAACATTTCCACCACCAGATTCAGCCATAGCCACAGCAAATGCTATTGGAGACGCCTTGGGACCAAAACCAGCTTTTCTAATAGCTGAGGCTACAATATTTTCCTCAGCGTCACCGCCAGTATTTGGGTCTTGCTCTTTGCTTTCGGACCAACCTTTAAATAGACCGATACTTGCGCCGATAACTGCACCTGCGGCTGTACCAACAACCGGTACGGCGCTACCCATTAAAGCTCCAGCGGCCGCGTAACCTCCAGCATAGCCGAGCATTGTTGCGCCTTTTTCAAAGCCGCTACCTGATTTAACGCCTAAGCTATTCCTACCAAAATCACGTAGCTTAGGCATAGCCCAGCTTGTGCCCGCAGCAGCGGCTGCACCTAGACCAAGACGTGCTGCGGCAGTTCCCCCAAAACTTTTTATTTTTGCTAGCGAACCCGAACCGCCTTTTCCAAACATCATTGGGCCACCAGGGCCAGAGTGTCTTCCTTTACCGGACTTTCCAAATATATCTTTTAAGATATTTGTACGTTTTCCGGCATGTCCACCACCCTCTTCGCCCATACCAATCATACTTTCGCCGGTTTTAATAAACCAGTCGGAGGCTCTTTCTTCTAGCTTGGCTTTAATGTCAGCACCAATATTGCCGGCAACATTAGCGCCAAGACCTGCCATGGTAGAGCCAGTGTTACCTGCTTGAGGTAGGGTACCTAAGAATCCCTTGAGTCTAGCCATGTTATCTACTACACCCGGAAGGACTTTAGCTAACTCAACAAACTGATTATTAACAGCTGTAGTAGCGTCAAGTGCACCGCCATAACCCTGAACTAGACCCTTACCGCTAACTTCTAGCTTCCCAGCCTCAGACTTCTGGTAGTTGTACCACTTACGCATAGGGTCATCTGCAGGCCTGCCCAGAATCTTATTTACGCCCTCTGCACTCATATCAAGCTTCTTGCCCTTGTTCTTGGCTTGGTATACCAAGTTACCAGCAAGAGTCGTAAATAGTTCTTGGTTACCACCAGCAGCGGCCATTACAGACTGGTATGCCTTACTATTAACATTGTAGACTTGAGCAGCATTTTCTGCGGTAACATTTTTTTTATTACCGTACATTCTGCGGTAAAGATCACTAGAAATATCAGATGTAGCCCTTAGGTTGCCCTTAGCGTCACGTGTTCTAATACCCATACGCATAAAGTTCATGCCGTTAATAGAGGCCATACCACTAGCAACTTGCTCATTAGATTGCCCAGTAAGCATACTGTAGCCACCTACTTGGCCCATAAGGTTCTTATAGGAACCCATGGTAGGAAGAATACCTCCAGAAGCAAACATAGTTGTTGCGCCTGTAGCTCCAGTTGAGCTAGTAAAACCTGCACCAAGCGCAGCGTTACTTGACTTAATAAGCCCTTGAGCATCCATGCCAGCCATAGATGCAACGCTCTGAGCTTGTACTCTTTGCTGTACAGCTTCCATAGTATTTGGAAGCATTCCGTAGCCAAAAGCGCCAACGCTACCTAATAGGTTTAGGGCTCTTCCGCCCCACTTTCTTCCAGTGCTCATCTGTGGGTCAAACATTTTATCAAGTTGCGTTTGCATCTTGTCAATAGACCCAGATAGATCACTATTAAACTTGCTGCCCGCACCAGAACTACCCATGGAGTTACCACCAGTGTTCATTTCTTTCCACTGCTTGAAAATATTATTCATAGATTTCTCTATGTCAAGAATATTTTTCTTCCACTTTTCAGTAGCAGAATTAGCAGAGTCAATGGCTTTTTTGCTCTTGGAGTCACCCAGATTGCTATGTGGTGATGGCATCAATCACTCCTTTGGTTAGACGAGCTGCAGCTTTATCAAGCCACATAAGCCGTTCACGATGGGACAAGGACTTTATTTCTGTTAAAGTCCAACCAGTAAATGCGTAGCTAATCAACTCATACGACTCGATTAGCAGCGCATATACTTCTTTTCTAAAGTCGAAACAAATCCGCTAGGGTAAGCGGAATCGGGACCTCCAGCCCGCAAGATGAGCAGTTCTTAGCGATAGTGCTCAAATCTGGACCTGGGTTCTTATCCGTAATTGCCTTTAGGATTGTTCGACGATCTTGCATACCTAATTTTTTCACCTGATTAGGATCCATAATTGGTAATCCGTTGATGTCAGTGATGCATTCCTTTAGAAGAATACTATCTAATTCTGCTGACGTTTTATCGGTAGATGAAATTAGCTTACGTTGAACCGCTCCATTTGGAAGATCAACGCGAACCTCACCAATTTTGCAATCAACAGTAAAACTTCTAATATGCTTCTCTTCTAGAGCAGTTATATCAACATCTGATTCTAGATCTACAACAAACTTTTGTGGCTCATCACAGTGGATGCACTTGCCTTCAAGTTCAATTTCAGCACCAAAAGTAGCAATTCTAATTTTGATAATAAGGTATTCCCTATCACCTGCTAGTAGGCCATCTAATAGGTCTTGAGTACAAGGCTTATCACCAATCTTTACTGTACCGCGCTGCAGAATAGATAGCAGGCTACGTCCGTAATCAGTGATCTTAGATAGTGCCTCTTCATCGTTACCGTTTAGTTCTCTAATTTCTGCTGTTTCTACTAGTTCTCCATTAAACGGATTATAAAGTCCTGCAAGCAAGGTTACTTCATCTGAGGGTGGAGGTACAATCTTAGGGGCAGGTGTTGATTCTACCTCTAAAGATTGTACCTCCTCCTCTGGAGACATAGCTAGAGCTGCTTGAACTAATTGATTTGCAAGCTCTGGATTTTCAATTGAGCTGATCGTTTCTTGTGACATGTTGTGTTCCTTAGTTAGTTAATTAATTAATATTGAGTACCAAATGATGCTGATGCATTGTAGTCATCTGCATATTCTACGTCAAAGCCTTCATGAACTACAGTCATACCTTCAACCATAAGTCCATTACCGCCTGCACTTAGATCGCCGTATACAAGGCTTGAAATCCAAGCATTGTAAATTCTGAACTTCATGGAAGCATGTAGATTCCATGGATCATCGGCGCGACCACCGCTTGAGTTAGCTGTTTTTGTATTAGCTGGGTTTGGGTGGCTTAGTACTGTAACGTCAATGTCACATCTAAACTCTTTTCCCACACCTGCTGTAGAGCGGGCGCTTACAACAGCAAATAGCTGTCGCATCCACTGTAGGTTTTGCGTACCACCCAAAGTCTGACCTCTTGTAAAGCTGATAGGCTCAAATGAAGTCTGACCTGGCAACTGGTGAACAGTGGTGTTGTAACCACCCTCACGGTATGCAATTGGATCAACAGTTACTCCAAAACCAGAAACGCTAACAAATCCTAACGACTTGTCAAACTTCGGTGTTGATGCAACATTTTCCTTAGGGTTAAACTGCACCAAAAACCTAAAGTTACGGATTGGATCAGTTTTAATCTCACTGAATGGGTTAATTGTTGGGTTAGCCATTTTCTATGTTCTCCTTAGTACTTTAAGCTGACGCATTGCCAGTAATTTGGCCAATAGTAATTAATACAAATTCTGCCGGGTACTCTAGAGCAACACCGATTTGAATATTGACACGTCCATTTGCAATGTCCGTCTCAGTAGTAGTGCTTGAATCACACTTTACAAAGAAAGCTTCATCAGTAGTTGAGCCTCGAAGACCACCCTGTTGCCAGTATGAGTTCAAGAAAGAAGACAAACTTGATTGGATTCTACCCCACAAGTGTGGGTCATTATTCTCAAATACAGCAAAAGCGCTTCTATCTGTAAGCTCACGCTTCAAGTAAATCAAACCACGACGTACGCTAATGTAACGATCAGACTTATTAGTGCTGAGTGTACGACCACCCATTACGACAATACCATTTCCTGGGGTAACCTTAATAGCATTAATGGCGTTTGTAGCCTGATTTAGGTCATCCAAGTTTTGGTTAGTCAAAGACGTAGCAAGACCCAAAACATTTGAGAGTCTAGTGCTGTATCCTGCAGGGGCAGTGAATACTCCGCGAGAAGTGTCATTCTTTTGGTAGATGCCTGCAATAGCGCCACCAGGAGCTACGCTAGTTGTAAGACCACGAACAGACTTGCTTGTATCTGGAATAGTTAGCCATGGGAAGTAAAGAGCTGACTGCTTACCTGACAAAGATCCTGTGGTAAGGACACTTCCTGCGTAAGTTGCTGCAGTAGAAACTGTTGCGTCATTGTGTGGGTCAACAATTACAAAAGCATCTCCACGAGTTTCAGCGTAGCTAATAAGCGAGTTAACAGCCGTTGCCGAGTTAGTCGTGGTCCACGTGGTGCTGGTTACGCTAACATCAGGTAGGTTGAAGATCAATGGACCATTGATTGTATCAAAGTCAGCCCAAGTTGTTGCACCAAGCTCTGTTGTAGTGATAGTAGAAGAACCATCAGTGCCAGAGCTAAGTGCGGTAAGGGTATCGCTATTAAGAGCTACAGCACCAGTCTTAAGGTCTGCAACAGTTACATAATTTGATAGCTGGTTAACAATGCTTGCAAAGTAGTTTGCATCAGTAGTAGTCATGCTTAGATCAGTAAACTGCTCCAGTACGTTACTACGTGAAGGTGTTGTGCTACCCAAAGGTGCACCATATACAGTAAAGCTAAACCGAGACGCGGTACCAACAATGTCTACTGCAATATTATTTCCCCAAGTACCTGAGCTATCAGCAATAACACTGAAAGTAGGTGTAGACGCGGCGCTATTTAGCTGAATACCTGCCTTCAAACTACGAATAACCGAACCACCAGTAGGGGTTGTAGTAGCAGCAGTGCTAGGAAGCTTAATAGTAAACGATAGTGTTGTAGAAATAGAATCAACAACCCATGTTCCATTTACTGCAGTATTTCCAGTCCAACCGGATAGAGTAACAGTTTGACCAACAGTAAACGCATGTGTGGCTGTAATTGTCGCTGTCTTTACTGCACCAGCTGAGCCTGCAATAGCAATTGAAGGTGAAGTAAGTGCAGTATTAGCGTTCTTTGTAACTCTGCGGATGTAAGCATTACGACCACCATTAGCAAAGAACATGTATGCCGCAAGAGTCGTAGGAATGTTGTAGTCAATCCCACCAAAGTAAGTATTAAAGTCTGCCCATGAAGTTACATAGGTAGGTGTTTCAGGACCCTTTGGAAGGTAACCAATAAACGCAGCAACAGCATTAGATGATGTTGGTACTACGATGTTTTGTTGTACAAGGTTTTCTTGTAGAAATACGCCCGGACGTCCGAGGCCGTAAGCTGTCATAATTTAGCTCCTTAAGCTAATAGTTTTTATTCTTGTGGGTCCGAGTCGTGCTACGGTTGTGTGACCGATTCATTTATAACTGAGGTTAAAGTAGGATTAACCACAGTTATCGTTGGGGAGTTAGCAATGAGAGTACTAGAAAGTATCTCGGCACTAACTCTTATTGTAAAGACATTTACGTAAAGGCGCTTGCCTTGCTCCGT
>Ga0209191_1000095_pt1 | contig 67669 bp, 65 predicted proteins | sample S_130626_EF_Meta_FD_187320 | JGI IMG/M metagenome (GOLD analysis project Ga0209191, IMG submission 187320) | Freshwater microbial communities from Lake Simoncouche, Canada to study carbon cycling - S_130626_EF_MetaG (SPAdes) (version 2) | ecosystem: Environmental > Aquatic > Freshwater > Lake ...
AACGGAAATCAACGAAGAAAACGCGCGAGGCTTTTTAAAAACATTTCCTATCGTGGATGATGTCACGATCTCTCCCTCGATCTTCATTTTTCATAACATCAACTCGCTCTTTTTCTTATTCAAAGAGAACCCGAACGAACCCATGCCAGTAAAATCCATCTTGAAAAAGGATGGCCCGCTACGATCTTTACATAAGGTCACAAAAAAGGTCAGAATCGTGGTTGATAAAATGCATAATGGTATGACCAAAAAAAATAGATCCGAACAGATATAAACATTCCATGGTATGTATTTATTAGTAGATACTATGGCATATACTCTCGATATTCATGACGAAACTAGCTTTGGTTCGGATGACTTCCCCATGTTACCCGAAACGACCTTCGAACATCAACATCAATACTATCGCGAACAGATCGTACTATTATTTTATAATCTTACCCGTAAAAATACCGCCGAAGGTTATGTGTTCGTTGAAAATGTTCTCAATTCCTTATTATATTCTCTGAAACGGGATATCCAAAAATCCGCGGATGACTTTCTTCCCTATTTGACCGCGATCTATAAAATGATCGGATATACGCGCGATATTTATAACGGAAAAGGAGAACATGAAATCGCGTATATGATGATCTTCATTCTACATAAATATTATCCGTCGTTGTCGGTTTATTGCCTTTATAAGTTTGTTCAGCCCGCCTGTGCAGGCGAGATGTCTTATGGGTCATGGCGAGATATGAAATATTTCTGTGACTATTTACGTAAGAAATCTTCGCATGGGTTCAATGACGCATTGATCGAGATATGTATAAAACTCATGAATAAGACCCTTGCTAATGACGTATTTGCGATCGATGAACTCATGAAAAAGAATAAGGTGACGAACGAAAAACCACTGTTTCGAGAACATATCACTAATATTGCGAAATGGATCCCCCGTGAAAATAAAAAGTTCGATTGGCTCTATAATATGTTAGTGAAGGACTGGTTTGCTACGTTTCATCCCTATATGTTTACTCCCCAACTGAGTGGACAGAGTTATTATGGCGCGCTCTATAAATGTAAAATGAAGTATAGAAAAATCGTCAGTTTCGTGAACCAATGTTTGGATACCACAGAAATCAAACTTTGTTCTCAAAATTGGAACCGAGTTCTACCAAAACATGTTCCTCAAATTTGTTTCATGAAGAATAAAAAACAGTTTTTCGGGAGTCTGACAAAAAACGATAAACACTGTTTTATGCTCCATGATATGAAAAAGATAGAATGCTCAATGCGTTTCGGAACACACTTCGATGAAATATTCAATATGGAAGGCGAATATGATCCAAATCGCCCCCATGAAGATTATGTTCCCTTTTCTATACCTCTATCCTATTATGTAAAAACCGCGATTGATTGTATGAGTGCGACAACATGGTTTGACACTGGTGATCGCGCAAAATTAGTGAATAACCAGTGGAAAAAGATGTCAGATATCTTGGGTGCCAAAACATTACATAATATCATTCCGATATTGGATATGTCTTTTCTTTCAAATATTAACCAGACGGATAGCTTTTATAGTGCCATCGGACTGGCCTGTTTGATTGCGGAACGTAGTTCTCTAGGCCGCCGTATTTTAGTCGTGGATCATATACCCACCTGGGTATCCTTGGAGGGGTGTACCGATTTTGTTTCTATGGTAACTAAAATCATGGGTGATACCCAATCGTCGCGGGCGACCAATTCCAATATTCATGACGCGATCTCGCTTCTATTATTTTCAATGATGGAGACCAAAACGAGCTATTCTAAAATACGTGATCTGAAACTGGTTATTTTACAAACCACACCACAGCGCGATATTGAGAGCCTCCATAATTCGATGATTTCTTTGTTTTATAAATCCGGTGAAAATAGTTCTCGAAAGAAGGCATTTTCCTGTCCCACATTTATTTATTGGAATGTTTCTCAAACTGAGATACCCTATTTACCGGGTCCTGCTCATTTGAAAAACTGTATTATGTTGAGTGGGCTATCCGCGTCGATTATTCCTGAACTACGCGCGCTGAATAACTCACGGTATAATGCCTATGATTTTATCATGAGGATCTTACAACATCCTCGATATGATGTTCTCGAAACATATTTGAATGATATTCGCCAAAAATTTAATAATAGTAATATTCAATAATTCGATAAACATAATGATGATATTATATCGTTGTAATATATAATGTCATCCGGTCTAGATAATTTAACAAAAGAGCAAAAGATAAAACTATTAAGTCAAGGTTCCTATGGATGTGTTTTCCGCCCTACCCTGAATTGTAATGGAAATATCGGAAGTAAACGTTATGTCTCGAAAATTCAGAATAATACGGAAAACTCGAAGAAGGAAACCGATATCGGCCAAGTGATCAAGAAAATCAAGAACTATTCCCTGCATTTTGCGCCGATCGTGAAAACCTGTCCGGTATCTTTGGGTAAATTGAAAGACGACGAAATCAGTAAATGCGAAATCGTGGATATGAAATATAAAAACGCGAAAAACACCTATGTTACAAATAAAATCAAGTATGTAGGCAAGTATACCCTCGGTGATTATTTGTTTCAAGTCTATCAGACCACACCGAAACTATTTTTGAGAACCTTCATGGATAGTTATTTCGATATATTACAGTCGGTTTCGATCTTGAATAAACATAATATTTTACACCTCGATTTAAAGGAGAATAATATTTTATATGATGAAAAGAATAGTAAGCCGATATTGATCGACTTTGGGTTATCTGTGGTTACCACCGGGTTGAAGCCCGAAAATTATCAGACTGCATTTTTTACCTATGGATATGATTACCCTCCCTGGTGTTTCGAAATTAGTGTCATCTCTTATGCGGTGAATGAATTGGGTGAAGATTGGGCGACACAAACTACCACCTCCGATGTATTTGATAAATTGGCGCTGAACTTTATCAATCAAAACCCTCTATTCGAAGAAAAACCCGGACAGATCGTGTTTTTTACGGCCGAAGAAAAGGCGGCGTATAAAAACAAATTGATGGAATATTTGAAACCTTATGAAGGTAAGACTTGGTTGGAGTTAGTGGATGAATTGCTTAAGTTTGTTTTGACCTGGGATCTTTATGGAATTCATGTAATTTATTTATATTTGATCCATAAGATTTATCCCGAGGAAAGGGATTTTTCGGCGTATCCTTCTTTACAACGATTTATCGGGGTTTTGAAGCGCGAAATTACGGCGATCCCGAACCAACGTAAAACCTATGATGTGATTTCCGAAGAGGCCATGGTTGTTTTAAAGACCACGAAACGTAAGGAAACCACCACGGTATTGAGGGATACCGTATTGAAATCCAAAAAGATAGAGAATATTAAACAAATAGAACAGAATTTGGCCAAGTTGAAACTCGAAGAGATGACCAAAGAGGCGGATATGTATAAGAAATTGGATGGGCCATAATGTTATATTTTCGTAGGATAAGGTATTTATTCTACGAAATATATTAAAAATATCATAATAATAAATAGAACTATAAATAGTCTTCCACTATGTGGTTCAGCTTACCATGCTTGTTATTGATTTCGGCGTTTGGTCCTACATTATGTACCCAAATAAGAAATAATAATTTGATACAATCGATACATCAACCCGTAGTTTCCAACACGAATGTTTCTGTATTTTTGGACAATAGATTTTTGAGATTTAAGAAACTACGAAAGATTGTAACTAAGGTCGCCAAAGTGGCAGTCATTGCTGCGAAAGGGGCAACCGCAGTTGGTCTTATTTCAACACCCGCCGGCCTTAAAATTAGAATGGCGGCTGCGTTGGCGAAACGCCTGGCTGCATCGCGCGCCGGAGCGATCGTAAAAAAAAAATTAGTGAATATTAAAGGTAAGCTAGCTAAAAATATAGCCAAACGGGTTTCTGCCGCAAAGTCTAAGTTATCCAAACGGGTGTCCGCAGCAAAGTCTAAGTTATCCAAGCGGGTCTCTGACACTAAAAATAAACTATACAAGCGAGTGTCTGCAGCAAAGTCTAAGTTATCCAAGCGGGTCTCTGATACTAAAAATAAACTATCCAAGCGGGTCTCTGACACTAAAAATAAACTATCCAAACGGGTATCTGCTGCGAAGTACAAACTATCCAAGAGAGTATCTGCTTCCAAAAGTAAGCTATCCAAATCAACCAAGGGGGGTCGTACAAAATCCACACCAACAGCACCAATGCCTTCGTCTTCAACGACGAGTGGTGGTGGGGGTGGTGGATCGGATGATAACACACAAAGCCTGTCTCCCACAAGTGAACCTACGGACCAGCCCGTTGACAATCATGTTCCTCGTAGAAAGGGACCGCCGGTTCCTAGATCATCTGTTCAAAAAAGTAGACCCGGTCGCGCACCTGGACCTGTTCGACTTCGTCAACGTGCAACCGTGGAACCAACATCATCGGATACTGGATCTCCCGTTCAGCAGACCAGACCTGTTCCACCCAGGCCTGGCCGTCTTCGTGGACCAATACCTACCATGGAACCAACATCTTCGGATACTAGATCGCCAGTTCAACAAGCTAGACCCGTTGCTCCCAGGCCCACTCGTGTTCGTCGTCAACGCCCAACGGTTGAGCCAACATCTTCGGATACTGTATCTCCCGTTCAGCAGACCAGACCTGTTGCTCCCAGACCTACTCGTGTTCGTCGCCAACGCCCGACAGTAGAACCAACATCCTCAGATACTGGATCGCCCGTTCAACAAATAATACCTGTTCTATCTAATCCGCGTCCTACCTTTCGGCCCACCACTTGGTCGCCATCCTTTCGACCTACCACATTTTCGCCGTCGTTCCGCCCCACTACTTGGTCGCCATCCTTTTGGCCCACCACATTCTCACCATCGTTTCGTCCTACGACTTTCTCGCCATCTTTTTGGCCCACCACGGTTCCTCCTACATCGAGACACCCCACGCGCGCGCCAACTGTTATGCCCACAGTTATTCCCACTATTCAAAAAATGACATGGGCTGTGTTTTCTAGTGCCCCCACCATCAAATCAAATATTCCTCCCACCCGCGTGCCTACGATATCTTTATTTTTAATGGAAGGTGCACCTACGCTTATTCCATATGTTGGTTCTGTTCAGTCGGGTTCACCCACTGTGCGGCTGACGGTTTCTCCCACCCAACTTCCTACAAATACTCAGCGCCCATCCTCTCTTCCGACGGTTCGTGATACTCCATCACCCACGGTGGTTACGTTAACTCCAACAGCGACGAACCCGCCTAGCTTTTTACCTACGATGTTACCCTCGGCGGAAATCACACTCGCCCCTTCATCTGGCGCGAATATATTATCTTCCAATGGTGGTTCTATGTCTTCAAATGCGCCGACGAATAATAATATTGTATATGTAACCGTTGCGATTATTTGTATTCTTGTTTGTGTTGGAATATTCGTGTTTTTTTATTTACATAAAAAGAAGACGCAGACACCATTTACAAAATGGACAACCTACTATGATAATCGCGATACTATCTCCACGGATAGAAGAACGATAACCAACGAAGAAGATATTCATCACTTTTATACGAAGCGAGCCCAGCCCACCTTTGTGCCACATATAGCCAAAAATAATATGGTCCGAAAATCCATGCCTAATCAACGATATAGTGTCGCTCTATAGCAGGGAACCAAGGCCCTCCTGTTCTATTGACTATTGTTTATGTTATAAAAATATAAACAATAACTACGTAAGTTATATTATAAAATGGCACCAAGAAACGCCGCCATTGTTGCCTGTCAAATTATAGAACTCATTCCTGCGAGTAAACCGACGTTTAAAAGCGATCTCGAAAGTTTTCTTCGTGATGGTCTCGCTTATCGATCACCCGAACTATTATGTGATCGCGCCACCTGGATGGAATTCGAAATTATAATGAAAAAACATATTCAAGAAATTCGTGAACCCTGGGAGAAAAGCGTTATTGATATCTATGTGGGAAAAGAAATACTAATGCAATAATTCATAACAATAGGGACACCCCTTATAGGGAAAATACTTTTTAAGGATATAGATACATTCTTCACATAAATGACCACATTTTAGTTTCCGTTCTCGTTGACATACTCTACATTGTTGTGATGGTACGATTTTTGTTTTAAGTAAACAGTTATATTTTTTCATATGTCTCTATAATGATATTATGTTTAAAAAAATACAAATATTTTGTCTCGCTAAATGCTAACCTGATAAAAAAAACACAAATATATATATTACTGTGCCTTTTATATACATCAAAGTTTATCGGGTCCTGATCATATAGTACCTATTCTTATAGGTCTTCTTAAACTTATTGGATACCTCTTTGGTATCCAGGACCTCCGTTTTCTCCTTCAATGACATGATCTCCTTCAAGATCATGTCCTTGTTCTTTTCACAGAAATCTGTGTAACAATCCTCCGGTGAAATATCACAAAGAATAATCTCCTCATCGTTGATATTCTGGATCGTCTTGGTGTTGTTATTCATTTTTGTGGTGATATGATCATCCATAATCTTGAGGATACCTCTGGAAAATCCGGTGTACTTCTTACGCTCCTTTTTCTCCTTGGGTTCGTCCGACTTCTTTCGGAAATAATAACGCGCACTCTTGAACATCTTATCGAGCGCGTCGCCTTCAAATCCATTATGACTGAGCGTCTTCATTTCGTCATTAATCATACATCGGATCTCGTCATCTTCGATCCATTTCTGCCACTCCTCCTTGAACTGCTTACGTTCATCGTATTGATGAACTTTCGCGAAACGCGCGAGAACTTCTTTGAAATCGTTGGAAAACGTGAAACGAAATGTCTGTACTTCGATTTGTGCCATTTTAGGATTTGAATGGGTTAGTTGTTCCGGTCCAATGGTTTCGAAAAAGATTTTCAATTTTCTCCGGGGGCAGGGAACCTACGGTTCCCCTGCGACCCCTCCCTTTTTCTTATTTCATTTTTCTTGTTGTTTTTTTGGCACGTTTCGTCTTCTTATTTTGTTTACGATTACGCCTAGTTCTCTTTTTACCACCAAACCAACCGGAAAAGAAGCCTTTCTTTGTCGCAGGAGGCGCCGCCGCATTTAACTCATTTCTCGCCTCCAATTTCTTTACAATTCCCTCGGAATCCTGTTGTACCCCCTCTTTAATCGCCGCAAGAATTTCGGGATCGGCGTTTTCATCCATATCTCCTCCTCCTTTCTTTCTACCACCACCCGCGGCTAAAGCTTTATCTGCGGCGTTTGTTATAGCGGCCGCAGCAGCAATATTAGGAAGCTTCTGTGCTTCTCTCTCCACGACCTGTGTCAATTTATCCTGCATAGGTTGAAGGGCGGCGGCAAGATTTTTCAATGCCTCTATCTTTTTCAGTTCTTCTTGTTCTTCTTCTATCTCTGCTTCGCGTAATAATTTTCTCTTTTGGCGCTCGAAATCAAGTTTGGCCTTGAACTCTTGTAATTCTTTATCGTTAGCCGATTTCTGTCTCAATGCTTCTAATTCATTTGCTTCGTTTAGTTTTTCCTGTTCTATTCTCTTGTCTGTTTCTATTTTCTTCAACTCTCCTCGTTCTTCTAATTTTCTACTAATAAAGCCCAATGGTGATGTTAATAAAATGGATAATAATGATCCCACTGCGCCAATTCCTGTATTTATCATTTTTACAGGGCCTCCTATAATACCCACAATGCTCGTTTTATCACTTAATACTCCGTTCAATATCGCAATTCCATTTGTGGCTAACCCCATCCCTTCTTTGGAAAGGACACTCGCGGATCTTACTTGTTCTGACACTGCATTTATTCCATCAGACGTCAATTGTGTTCCGCTTGTAATTACTTTTGCGGAACCTTTCAATGTATCAATTGCGGCATCTTGACCGGCATTTATCACTTGAGTTCCTTTTCTCCCTACATTTACAACATCGTCTACTAATTTCACCGACGAGTTTGCCAATTCCACAGTGGAAACGCCCACCTTGGTGGCATTTTCCCCTATTTTTGCTGAATTTTCTATTATTCGTCCTATGGACATAGCCGTCCCTTTTGCGATTTCTGCCATGTTTATTTATAACCTATATAATATCACCCGATATTTATCTGGGTGATATTATTTGAAAGGATCGATATTGTTTTCTTTTAATAAATCGGTTAAATATTTCACTTTGATCGGATCAAATCCTGTGCCTTGTTGGGGAATTCCATAAACTATTATATAGTAGTTGTATACTGGTGCGAGTTTGAAACTCTTCGTAATACTTAGTTGTCCCCTTGCGCCGCACGCATCTATATTCTTCACGTTCTTATTTGATAATATATCTTGGATTTGCTTCTGTAAATTCGCTTTATCCGCTGTTAATAATATATTACTTCCATAGATTTTCGTTGCATTATATGCGCCATCCAATAGATCTCTAACTAACGTCATAATTAATACCATACGATAGTCCGTCGCTTGATCAATAATATTGGAGATTGCAACATATAAGTTATCGTGGAGTTTCAAACCCGTTGGTATATATTCAAACCTACGGTTTGCTGCGTTTTGTCCATAAAGGGTCTCCAAGGTGATCAAATAATTGCGATTTAATTCATCGATGAGCGATAAATTTCCCGCGCCGATCACCGGATTAAACATGGATTTTGTCTCTGTGCTCTGACTTAGAAATATCGATTTGCCCGCCATTATATATTATGTATTCGAAAAAAAACAGATCATTTTACGATCGCCCGATATCTTTTTTTCACTGACACCGCCGATGGTTACTTTGGATTTATATAACATCTTCGTGAGACTGGTGTCGATTTTATAGCCATTAGATGTCAAATAAGAGAACACCGCCGGAATATCATCCGCGGTCATAAAATAGTCCGTGTTTTTTAGACTGGGTTTACCCGGGCATTGGTTTTTAGGATATCTTAGTAAAACATAGGTGCAATTCATGGGATTGGAGGAGAAAGGAGGGGGGTCTTGAAATGGCGAGAGTTTCGGGAAAGAGATTGGTGTTACCAGATCAGCTAAAGGGCCGGTTGGCATGTCACTCAATGTGATAATGTTTTGGTAACTTTTATAATAAGTGTTCAAATAAGGTTCCAAATACATGACGATGGATTTCGTGTTGGTTTTATAAAACGGGCTTTCCATGTTTATACTATATAATCTAATGTTAAAAAATGGAGGGAGGGGGCGCCCGGGGGAACCGTAGGTTCCCTGGGAAAATTGAATAAGAAAATTTTTTATTTGAATATAACAAGATGAAACGATCGAATTTTATTGAACGTTCAAAGCGCAACTCTCTCACTGTAAATCCATCCGATCGTAGTATGCCGTTCTGTAAAATTTGTCATCGCGCTGGGCTACCCGTCGAAGAGTATACTGGCCACTGGACCAAGACCGAACCCGGGCCTAACGGAACTGTCGTATGTCCTTATATCTTATCCTCCAAATGTGGGTATTGTCGCGAACTGGGCCATTGGACCAAATATTGCCCGAAGCTACAAGATCGCACCGAATGGCATAAGAAGAGTAGATCCGAAGAGATCTTATATAAAATGGTCAACGAGAATGATTTGGAAGTCCAGAACTTTGGTAGTAATGATAGTTTGTATATGTTAGATGTCCCCGAGACATTCCGGCCTTGTTCGCCGGATTATCCTCCCCCTGATGATATGCTCACGCCACCACCAGTTGCGGAGAAAAAGTCATGGGCAGATATCGCGCGAACCGAAAAGAAGAATACGATTGTGAAGCACTCCGCGATTGGTATTCCATTTAATTACGCGGAATTCAAGAGTAGTCTTGCGAAAAGGGACATCCGTCATGATTGGTCGGATGATGACTATTGGAGTGGGGAGCAGGGAACCTACGGTTCGACGTTTCACGAATGAACTTTGTTCATCCGTGAAACGTCATTCTACGCGGCGCTAATGCGCCGTCGTCGAACCCCTGCGACCCCTCCTTTTTAATTGTTATTTGTTTTACCTCCTGCGACCCTCCCGATTAATTGTTATTTGCGGTTCCCTGGTAAAGAAACCTTCGCATACAATATAAAGCGGGAATGTCATTTAGTTCTCTTTTTTCTTTTCATGCATTTTCTGGTAATAAACCGAATTTAGTTACGAATGCGACATTAGCGCCCATTAATGTTACTCTTCTTAGTAACACTGCAAATAGTATTACGGTTAGTTTTACGCCGCCGGGCGGTACTGTTACGGGATATACTCCCTATGTGAATGGTGTTGCGGGAACCGGATCGGGGACACCGGCGTCTTATACAATCACTGGTCTTTCTGGTGGAACATCGTATAATATTGTTATCTACGCATCGATGAGTATTGGTGGGATTACTACTTTTTTACCGACTTCTATACCTGGATGTTCTTTATGGCTTGATGCCACAGATAATACATCAATGGTTCTTTCTGGATCAAATTTAACTCAATGGAACGATAAATCTGGAAATGGATATAATTTCACTTCGACGTCCGGTCACTATCCTGTATACTCAACAAATAATATATCAATTACTGGGTCTGGTGGGTCTACTCAATATTTGACTAATTCATCTATACCTTTTACTACAACATATTCTATATTTATTGTTGGTAATGAGAATGCATCGCCTCCTAGTTTATACGGGTATAATTATATATTAAAAGGCTCATTAACCTCAGATGGTCTTTTATTTTTCGGCGCGAATGGTACTAATTTTGCTACTTTTGTAGGACTAACGAATGCATGGAATGACACAACTGTTAATTCACCCTCAACGTCAGTTTTAAATAAATGTATAATGGAAGTAACGAATAGCGGAACATCAAGTGGATTATTATCTTACATAAACGGTAGCGCATTAACTGCCAAAAACGGCACCGCAACTTCATTTACTGGATTAGCAATAGGTGACACGATGTGGGCTACTGGACAATGTTGGAACGGCAATATAAACGAAATATTAATATTTAATTCGGTTCTCACAACCAATCAACGCCAGCAGATCGAGGGATACTTGGCATGGAAATGGGGTATTCAATCCAGTTTACAGGTTGCGCATCCCAATTATTCTGTTTCTGGAGTTACGACTTTGACTACGAAAACTTATACCTCGGATGGATCCGTCGTTAAATCTCTTTCAACCACTGCTGCTTTTTCTTTCTATTTGAATAACACAACTTATTTAACGAGTTATTTTAATTTTAACCAAAGCACAACACTAAATTCGAATTATAATGTCGTAAACAATACGCTTATTGCTGATTATGCATCAACTACTAATTTCACCACAAGTAATTATAATAGCGCTCAAACTCCGGTGTTGGCTATTAGTAATACACAGTCTTTGACGTCACCTTATTCTCTTTATTTTGCTGGAGGAGAAAGTTTTTGGGGTTATTTTACCCTTCCTGTTGGATGTCCTGGGTTTTCAGTATCGGTGTGGTTTTACCCAACAACATCCGCTGCGAATGCTGCTTCGCCAACTGGTTATCCTCGAATTTGGGAATCCAGTTTGGGCGATAGTTATTCCGTTTTTCACCCAACAAATCAGCTTAACTTAACTGGTGATACGATTAACGCATCTATGATTTTGAATACATGGAACCATCTTGTTGGTGTTTATAATATAGCAACGAATACTCGTCGTTATTATTTCAATGGTGCACTGACTGCTACTAATTCAGGTTCTGGTTATGCAGCAAATAATACTTATAATATATCATTTGGTAATAAACAAAACGATAGTGTGGATCCGTTTATAGGATATATGGACGAAATGCGTTTTTATAGTAACGTTTTGAACGCGAACGATGTGAAACAATTATATGCTTATACCGGTGCGGCTCCTTCTGCTACATATTTTCCGCTATCACCCGCGTGGACGCCCTCCTATTCTTCATTGGTTGCCTATTTCATGTTGGATGAAGCTGTTTCATCGACCTCTGCCGTGGAACAGATCGGTGCCTATAACGGAACCGTTGTCAGCGGTGCCGCGTTTGGAACCACAGGTAAAGTCGGTACTTGCGCGACATTCAATGGATCCAATAGTTATATCAGTGTTCCTTATCAAGTTCTCAATAACTTGACTTCTGGAACTATTATGGCATGGGTATATCCAACATCTGTTACGGGGGGTGCGATATTCGCAAAACAACATGATGGTGTAAATACTTTTGGGATATTTTCGATTGGTGGTACTTCCACATCAGGCGGTGTTTTTACAGCAGGAACATCGGGATATGTTTATTGGCATGGACAAAATTCCCAAACCCCCGGATCTTGTGTTTCGAATTCAGCAATATCCGTAAACACATGGTCACATTTGGCGGTAACATTCACAACTACTTCGGTGTCTATTTATATCAATGGGCAAATTAGCAGTACCACGAGCACAAATGGTTCCGTTCCTAACGATACTGCTCCAACTTATACTTGTATTGGAGCATGGCCAAACGCAACTAATGGTATTTCTATACCATTTGCTGGCCAAATTGATGATTTGTCGGTTTGGAATACCGCATTGACTGCCGATAATATTGCCACCATTTATAGTTATCAATCGACTGGCGTTGGTGCACCAACGGGGTTGACTTTCATCAGTTCCACCACTACATCTGTTACTTTTTCGTTTACTGCTCCTGCTGGAACAGGAATAACATATACTCCTTATGTTAATGGATCTGCGGGGACAGGATCGGGAACTCCTTCGTCTTATACCATTACTGGATTGACTACTGCAACAGCATATTCGATCACTTTGACCGCGACTGTTTCTGGTTTGACATCAACGAAGTCGGTTGCTATTTCGGTGATTACTCCTATTTCGGGAGAAGTGTTTGCCTTATCATTTGGTTCTAGTAGTACTGTTCCCACCACAGATAAGTATGGCGCCACACTATCTACTGCCACCGGTACGTTATCTATGTATAATGACCCAACTCGTGGATATGTGTTGAATTTAAGTAATGCGGGAATGGCAACAACTTATGCTGCTTCTGCCTTAAGTTTTACAAGAGCGTGTTGGTATTATAATGGTACCGCAAGTATGGGTACTTATGCTAATCTTTTATCTACGGATAATTCCCCATTTTTTTATACTAACTCAACACAAATTTCTCTCGCAATTAATTTTACTGCTGGAGCCCCATATAAATATGCCACGGATCCTGTAGGTCGTGGATCTGGATCATGGGTTCATTATGCAGCCACTTATGATGGAACAACTGCTTATTTTTATACTAATGGTTCTCAAGTTGCGTCATTGGCTTATTCATTTTCCACGGCTGACACAAGCGCACTACGTATTGGTTATTATGCCGTTCAAAACGTTAACCCGTCGGCTTATATGGATAATATTCATGTTTATAACCGTGTGCTGGCCGCTTCCGAAATATTAGCGTTATATACCGCAGAGAATAGTAATCCGAAAATTTAATCTTTAGTATCATTTCATTCTTGGTAAGAACCAGGAATGAAAACTTATTTAAGGGAGGGGGCGTCCGGGGGCGCGACGACGGCGCCATAGCGCCGTCTAGCAGGACATTCGAAATTTAACAAAGTTAAATTTCGAAGCGTCGAACCGTAGGTTCCCCGGAATAAGAAACCTTTGTATACAATATATTAAGTCATGCCATTTGCTTCTATGGGATCTTTTCACGCTATGGCTCGTATGCCGGCCGTTATGCCCATGATGAATATTGCACCCGTAGGCGTCACCATTCTTAGTTCGACCGCAACATCGATTACGATCAGTTTTACTCCCCCGCATGGGGTGGTTACTGGATATACGCCCTATGTGAATGGTGTCGCCGGAACCGGATCGGGAACACCGGCGTCTTATACGATCACCGGACTTACTGCGGGCCAGACCTATAGTATTATGATGCAAGCTACGATGAGTATTGGTGGAGGAGTTACTAATTTTTTACCCACATCTATACCTGGTTGTTCCGTATGGCTTGATGCCGCCGATAGTTCGACGATAACACTCAATGGATCCGGTGTTAGTCAATGGCGCGATAAATCAACCAATGGATTTTTATTTACACAATCCACTGCTGGAAATCAACCTACCTATTCGACCAACTCATTGAATGGACAAGCCACCCTTCAATTTACCGCGGCAAATTCTACCTACCTGGGTGGTGGTACCAATTATGCAGTGGGAACCAATTCATTCGCGATATTTGCCGTCTTCAAATTTAGTGATACAACCTCTAACGGGTCTGTTTTTTGTAAATCGCTCCTTGGTAGCCAACAAGGAAGAATTTATTTCCTTCGCGAAAGTAATGGTACGTTTAATTTTCGCGTGACAGATCCTGTAGGTGATAATAATCAATTTACCGATACTTATGCCGGAAACACGTATCGTATTATGTGTATGACTTATAATCGCACAGCGGGAGCGGGCTTTGTTTTTAATAATGGAACACTCGTAAGTTCTTATACTGCTGATAAAACCACGAATTTAACCAATACGAATACTTTTATTATTGGTGGTTATAATAATGGTTCGGGAACAGCTTCGCCGCCTACCGCTGGTTTCTATCTCAATGGTAATATTGCCGAAATCATTTGTTATACCAATAGTTATGATATGACCTTGGGAATACAACAACAGATCGAGGGTTATTTGGCTTCGAAATGGGGTATTCGATCTTATTTAAATACGTCGCATCCGTTCTATTCCGTTCCTGCGTTGACGAATGCGTATTCTGTTTTTACGCCGAAATCGATTTCGGGGCTCAATGTTTGGTGGGACGGGGCCGATCCCAATGGAACGGGTGTTGTTCCAGTCAATGGTGCAACGATTAATACTTGGGTAGATAAATCAGGGAATGGTTATAACGCCACGGCGAGTGTTGCGGGGACATACTCGTCGTCTCCTGTTGGGGTCAACTTTGGAACCACCGGATATTATACAACAAGTTATCCCGCGAACCCCACCAATGAAAGCTGTTTCATTGTGTTTAATAAAAGTTCGAATAACCAGATGATGATGATTGGTACCGCCGTAGGAGGACGAGAAGTAGCCATGCAATCCGGTACTATTTTTGGAACTGTAAACTCGAAGGTTGGATGGTCCGCGACCATGAGTGCCGGTTCTGCTACCGGCGTTACTCATCTTGGAGAGGTATTTGTTAGCGGAGGAACCTCTACATATGTAAATTTTAATGGCGCAGTAACATTGACCGGACCGTCCGCAGTTACTGCATTTACATCTGGTATTCTTACGAATTTGGGCCGTGAAGCTGGTGCGGAGTTTCAATATTTGGGTTATATTCAGGAGATCTTATTTTATAACTCTGTGTTGACATTGTCACAGCGCCAACTGGTTGAGGGATACTTGGCATGGAAATGGGGTGTTCAAACCAATTTACCCGTGGCGCATCCCTATTATTCGACTTCTGCTCTGAATTCTGTGGTTTCGAATACGATGACATATTCCTCGGCGGGATCGGTGGTGAAATCGGCGACGACTGTTGCTGTAGTGCTTCAAACAAATACATTTGCATATACAGGTGCGAACCAAACCGTAACTGTTCCTGTTGGTACAACTTATGTAACTGCACAATTATGGGGTGCTGGTGGTGGCGGTGCTGGTAATGGTTCAAATAGTTTATACAATATGACATTATTAGGAAATGGAGGAGGCGGAGGGTATACCTCTGCAAATCTTACTGTTACGGCGGGAACTACATTAACAGTTATAGTTGGTCAGGCTGGTTCATGTTCTGCGACCGCCGGTGCAGCAATCGCGGCCTCTTATGGCGGAGGCGGCGCAGCTCTCTCATCTGATGGAAATTGGAGACAAACATCAGGCGGTGGTAGGTCCGCTATACAAATAAGCAGCGCTGATATAATTACTGCAGGAGGTGGTGGTGGTGGTGGAAAAATGGGTGATACTCCATATCCTACTAATGTTACTGGATATACTGCAAATGGCGGAGCAGGAGGAGGTTTAATAGGTGGTGATGGGGGGGCTGGAGACCCAGATACAAGCTTTCAAGGAAAAGGTGGAACACAAAGCGCAGGAGGAGCTGCGGCGGTTAATAGTAGCGGTGGAACCGCTGGGACAGCTGGTTCTCAATATCAAGGAGGAGGGGGAGGCAGTTATGGTGCCGCTGGTGGAGGTGGTTGGTATGGTGGTGGAGGCGGAAACTATTACTTGAATACTAATGGGCAGCAGTTTGGTGCAGGAGGTGGTGGTTCATCCTATGTAAGCCCAACTTATTTAAAATCTGGCACAACAGCAACTCTTACACAAGCATCTGGAAAAACCGTTGCTGCGAATAGTTCTTTGCCTGCTGGTGTGCAAGGCACAATAGGTGCTGGGGGTACTAGCTCTAGCACTGGTGGTACTGGTCAAAATGGTTATGTAGTATTAACATTTTACTAATAATAACTTATTATAAATTTTTCATTTTCATTTTTGCTAAGAAACTGTAATGAGAACTTATTTAAGGTATTGGGCGTCCGGGTAATACATTTTAGTTTAAATCACATAAATATATCCATCTAGGAATATATATAAAATGAGATCGGTTTTATATATATCCTTGGTGTTTGGTATGATGTCTGCTGCTCGTGCTTTCGTTTCACCCGCTCTCAAAACATCTGGTTTGTTTTATTCTTCGTCGTCGGTGGTGTTACGCGCCAAGAAGTCGCGCGGGTGTGGCGAAATGAAGTCTCTATCGCATTTCTATAAACCCAAGACGGAGAACCAAGAACAGTATGTCAAGTATCTTTCCGATATGTCCATCCCTATTGTGCTCGGGATCGGTCCTGCCGGTTCGGGTAAGACCTTATTTGCATGTAACCAGGCCGTCATGGCGTTGAAGCGTCGTGAGGTGGATAAGATTATCCTGACCCGTCCGGTGGTTCCTGTGGAGGAGGATATCGGATTTTTACCCGGCTCCATGATCAATAAGATGGATCCCTGGACCCGCCCGATCTTCGATATTTTGCTCGAGTTCTATGCGCAAAAGGATATTGATGGGATGCTTCACTCCGGTGTGTTGGAGATTTCGCCACTGGGATATATGCGCGGCCGTACATTTAAAGACGCTTTTATCATCGCGGATGAGATGCAAAATAGTTCACCGAACCAGATGCTCATGATGACCACGCGTATTGGGAGTGGATCGAAGATGGTGATTACGGGGGATCTGGCGCAGAGTGATCGTGGGGTAGATAATGGTTTGGCCGATCTGATGCGTAAATTGGATAGCTATAATAGGCGCTGTGAGAAGGCGAACCGTGGGCTACCTGATATTCGAATGGTGTTGATGAAGGGTCAGGATATTCAGCGTAGTCCTATTGTGTCGACGTTGTTGGATATCTACTCCTCCGGGGAACCGTACTCCGGGGAACCTACGGTTCCCCCGGACGCCCCCTCCTCAGGGGGACCTGCGGTTCCCCCCGAGCCCCCCTCCCTTACATTGGAGGGACCGAAGGTGGAGCCTGTGAAGGAGCCTGTGGTAGAGAAACCGAAGTTGGATACTGTGGTGGAGAAGCCCACAAGGGCCCTCATTGTGCGAAACGATGATGCCGCGCTCATTCCCTACCCATGGGAAGCCTCTACAAAAAGGTTCACCGATTTCCCTCGTTAAGGGAGGGGGGTTTGGGGGGAACCGTAGGTTCCCCTAAGGAGGGGGCGTCCGGGGGAACCGTAGGTTCCCCGGAGTATCAGCTGTAGAATTCTCAGTGCCTGTTTATGAAAATATTTTTTGCCTTCCATCGTCTTGGGATCTATATGTTGATAAATATCTACCACATCCATAATAAGATCTACTATATCCGTCTTTTTTTGAAACCTCTTCCTTATTCTCTGAGGGAAATCCCTCGGTAAACAAAATATCAAATTATCTTGTCTGGATAATACAAGATTATTAGTCAATAACACATTTTGTAGATGCGGATCCAGTATGGCGTGTTTATAAAATAGTTTCAGTTTATGGACCGTCCATTTTCGTAACATCTCCTTAAAATTCGGATACTTATCCAATAAAACGGCCACGCGTGTCTCATACGGTAAAAAAGAATAAATATGGTTCACCAATTCGTGTGGAAGTGTTTCGACCTTGGATGTGTCGAAGTTTCGAGAACATTCTTCCCAATGTCGCCATACCCCAATATTATGTAGTTCTGCGTTTCGTTCTGTGATAAATAGTTCGACCATATCCGCAACATAATGATTTGTCATTTTGATCCATTTCGCGACTTCGTCCGCGGTGAATTTCCCTTTATGATATTCGTATTTTACTTTCGGTAAGAGTTGGCTCAGATTTCTATGAATGATAGTGTTGTTTGTTCCGGCGTAGGTTAAATATGGTTTGGGGATGGGGTATTGTTCGGATAAGGTATGGAATTCCTCTTGGGTTTTTTCTAATAGTTCTTCGTGTGATTTTATTAGATCTCTTGGAGTTATCGGGGGTGAGGATGACATTTTGTGTTTGATATAACTATTTGTAAATATTTATATCAATATTGAGAACATTTCTAATAGGGAACCAAGGTTCCCCTATGACCCCTCCTTTAATTATTTCTTCCTTGTGGAGCGTTTTTTATGTGACTTCTTCGCGGTGGACTTCTTGTGTTTTTTCGCGGTCGTTTTCTTCGACTTCTTATTACGGCGTGTTCTCTTTCTAGCTCCTCCGGCGGCGCATGCCTGTCCCACAGTTGTGCATGTATTCTTATTATCACAAACAGTATCGGAAGACTTCGCGGATAACGCCGGGCAAACGGTTTGTCTTACTTGTTTTGTTCTCGCCAAACATTTATTATAATCGATCGCCGCTTGGTCGCTATATTCACCCATCTGACAAGATGTATCCAAATTATCCTTTAATTGTGATAGTTTCGTGTTTACGTCTGCGGTTTGACCATAGTTGGTTATTCCGGTCGCTTCCGTTACTGCGCCCACTCCTGATGCCAAACCCTGTCCAACTGCTCCTATTCCGCTCGCCACACCACTCGTTATATTTTGAACAGCGGCGACGGGATTTAAATAACTAAAGAAACTACTTTGTTGTTGTTGGGGTTGCTGTGGTTGTACGATCGATGGTGCCGGTGTTTGTGGTTTTTGTTTTGCGGCTTGGCGTCTTTGTTCTGCCATTCTCTTTTGTTGTTCTACTTTTATGTCATTGGTCGCCCATTGTTGGCGACACAATGAGTTACCATTTGGTTTACTATAATTATTATTTCCGTTTATTATACATGGCGCGTTTGACATTTCTTCTTATATATTGGTTAGATTTTTACGCGATGCCCCCGGCCGCCCCTCCCTTAAATATTCGGGGTTAGACTAAACCTCTATTTACGGTAACGATATGTTTTTCTTTTATTTTTGCTTGTTCTCCTTCTTGTCTTTTTTCCGCCCTTAAGGCTGGCGCTCTTCAAACCAAGTTGATCAAAATGTTTTGCTATGGGTATATGTCTCGTTGGAAGTTGATGTTGTGCCATCGATGCCAGAGAGGGTACGCGGCGGGGGTTTTTTGTTCCCGTCTCCATAATCGTTTTCATTTTAAATATATCATCGTAGTCATAAAACACAAATGGCGTTGCGTTATAAAGTTGGTCTTCTCCCATATAATTCGCTCTATCAGATGGGGAACCATATTGTAATTTTACATCCAAGACATCTATTTTTACATGCTGTCCGCCGTCAACTAGACGTTTAAATTTGACTATCCATCTCGATTTCGGCCAAAACTCTCTGTATCCATACATAATGTACTTTTTACCGGCCTTCAATTCGGTCAGTGGCACCGTATTAAATTTGGTTAAATTCACGGTTTTCCATTGTTGTGCCATTATACTATATAATAATATTTTCTGTAACAAAATAAACACTTCATGATAATAAAATCTATACTATTGAGAACTTTGGATGCAACATTTAATCACGGCTAAAAACTTCACTCTTGAAAAGTTACAGGGCTTTTTGGATCGGGCGACCGATATGAAGACCCTCGTTTTGACGCGGGGTGGCGATAAACGTTTCATGAATTCGATCTTGGGATTGGTCTTTTTTGAACCATCAACGAGAACATTATCGTCATTCCAAGCAGCGATGCAGAAATTGGGTGGTTCTGTTATTATTGTAAATGAAACTTATTCGAGTACACAGAAGGGCGAGACCTTGGAAGATACTATAAAAACTCTGTGTTGTTATTGCGACGGGATCGTGTTACGCCATCCGGTCAAAGGAAGTAGTGAGAAGTGTGCGGCGATCTCCACGAAACCTTTGATCAATGCCGGTGATGGAATTGGAGAACATCCAACACAGGCCTTGTTGGATATGTTTACTATTGTGGATGAAATAAGGAAATTCGAGAACCCCGGGGCGATCACCGTCGTCTTCGTGGGTGATTTGAAACATAGTCGTACGATCCACTCCTTGGTCGAGTTGTTGTCTCTTTATGCCGATATCACGTTTGTTTATGTGCATCCGGAGGGACTAGAAATGCCCGCGGATATTTTTTGGGAGATCTCGGAGAAGGGACGTAAACAGGTCATTGGGTTGACGCTGGAGGAGGCGATCAAGATTGCCGATGTGTTATATGTTACTCGAATTCAAAAGGAGAGATTTGAGAACATTGAAGATTATAATCGCGTCGTGGGATCCTATGTTGTGGATGCTGAATTGATGAAGTTGGCGAAACGTGATATGTGTGTTATGCATCCTTTGCCACGGACCGGAGAAATTGCGGTGGATGTGGATAGTGATCCTCGGGCTGCTTATTTTCGACAGATGGAAAATGGGGTGTATATGAGAATGGCGATTATTGATATGATCATGAAGCCATCGGCACCGATGGTGAAACATCATGAGAAGACATGGTAGGCGGGCATATGATACAAAACATCGGATTGTATCATATCAAAAATGATTAAGGGAGGGGCGTCCGGGGGCTTGGGTCCCCTGGAAAATTGAACATGGGAATTGTCGTAAAAAAGGGATACAAAACACCACACAAGTAAAATGTCGAACGATTGCGCGATCTGCTGCTCTTCGTTTAACCTCACTACGCGTAAACTTGTTAACTGTCCATATTGTACATTTTCGGCCTGTCGTGCCTGTTGCGAAACCTATGTCTTGGGTGAGAGTACGGTTCGTTGTATGAATAACGACTGTGCTCGTGAATGGACCCGGCAACATATTGTCAGTGTGTTTACCGGTACGTTTATCAATGGGAAACTAAAGAAACATCGGGAGGACTTACTCTATGATAATGAGAGGGCTCTTCTTCCGGCAACACAACCTATTGTGGAACGCGCGATTGCGTTTGAGAATATTACGGCCCAACAACGCGAAATTCGGGAACAAATACGGGAGCTCAGGATACGAAGTGGACAATTAAATATTCAGTTCTATAATATGAACAATCAACCCGTTGCTGCGCAGAGGGCCGAGTTCGTTCGTGCTTGTCCCGATGGAGAATGTCGCGGATTTCTGAGTACGCAATGGAAGTGTGGTCTCTGTCAGAAGTGGGCGTGCCCGGACTGTCATGAGGTCAAGGGTCTACAAAGAGACGTCGAACATGTCTGTAACCCGGATGTTTTGGCCACCGCGCGACTTTTGGCGAACGATACTAGACCCTGTCCTAGCTGTCGAACTGGGATCTTCAAGATCGACGGATGTTTCGCGAAAGACACTCCTGTCTTGATGTGGGACGGAACCACGAAGATGTCACAAGATATTTGTATGAGTGATGTTTTGGTTGGTGATAATGGAGAACAACGAATGGTTGAGCATCTGGTTTCTGGTGAAGATGATCTATATAAAATCAAACAAAAAAATGGAGTGGCCTATACTGTAAATAGCAAACATACTCTTGCCCTGAAGTTCACTGGCGAAGTATCCCCCAAATGGATGGAAAGCATCCAATCCTATAAAATCATGTGGTTTGACACCGCTTTCAATAAAATAAAAACAAAACAGTTCAAGGTTACTGAAAATTGTGATAAATCACAGGCGCGGCTAGTCGCGGAAGAGTATGTTAAAACACTAACTATTGACGATGTAATCCTTATTACAGTTGACGAATATATCAAGCTAGACGATTGGTCCAAGAAAAACCTATTCGGATATAAAACCCCTTCTGGAATAAACTATCCCTGTGAAGATGTTTCCTTGGATCCTTATCTGCTTGGGCTATGGTTAGGTGATGGAACTCATTCGCGCCCTGAAATTGCTTCTAATGATCCCGAAATCCAAGAGTATATTCATTCTTGGTGTTGCGCGCATGACGCCGAACTGATCCAAGACACACAATATAAATTTCGAATTCGTAGAAAGGGCTATACTTATGGAAAGGAAACAGTCGACGGAGTTGTTTATGATGAACAACAAGAGGTTCTTGATAAAACCAACCCGTTTACGAATTTGCTGAAGCAATATAATCTCTTATCGAATAAACATATTCCGGCCTCCTATATGATGAACTCACGTGATGTTCGACTTCAGGTTCTTGCTGGTATTATTGATACTGATGGACATGTCCCTCTCGATCAAAACGGTAAACGCGTTGTTATTATACAAACCCATGAGACGCTTAGTCGGCAAATCATTCTTCTTGCGCAATCCCTCGGGTTTATTGTAAATTGTATTATTCGCGAAAGAAAAGATGCGGTGATATTCGGTTTGGAGAAAAAGGACTATAAAAACCAATTCGTAATCAATATTTCCGGAGAACTGCTACATGAAATTCCCACCATTTTACCTAGAAAGAAATGCGTGGGAACAAAGTCCAATAAGGATTATTTGAGAACTGGTATTCAGGTGGATTATGTCGGAAAGGGTCAATACTATGGATGGTCTGTCAATGATAATAGTCGGTTTTTGCTAGAAGACTTTACTGTGGTCAAAAATTGCGATCAGATGTGGTGTACGCAATGTCATACCGCTTTCAATTGGCGTACGGGACGGGTCGAACAAGTTGTTCATAACCCGCATTATTTTGAGTGGCTTCGCCGAAATGGCACGGCCATTCCTCGAAACCCTGGCGATATTCCCTGTCAAAATGCGCTTACCCACCAGACGTTTACTGGAATTCGGACATTGTTACAGACACGTCACCGTACCCATGCCTTCTCGGTTGTTTGTGAGAATATGCTTTCTAAGATCGTTCGGAATACTTTGCACCTCGCGCATGCTGTCCTACCTATGTTTCGAGAGCAAAACCGTGTTCAGCGGAATGAATTCTTACGTATTCAGTATATGAGAAAGCTGATCAGTGCGGAGCAGTTCAAGGTGACATTGCAACGTAATGATAAGAAGGCAGAGAAGAACAGGGAGATCTATAATATACTGGATGTCTTGCGAAACACGATGACCGATATTGTGTTCCGTTTCTATTCGCACTTGGAGACCTGTCCTCATGGCGGATGGTCGCTGGATATCTTCGATGAGATTGATCCGATTGTGGACTACACCAACGATTGCTTACATGAGATCAGTCGAACCTATAAGTGTAAACGTATGCTGTTTAATAATGAGATAGTCCAGAAGCTCTAATGCAGGGAACCTAGGTTCCCCTGCGACCCCTCCTATTATCGTAAGAGATCTATATAAATACTGTATTTTTTGTTGTGATCCTGTTTCTCTGGACTTTTTCGGAGGCTTTTCTCCGGGAAATTTTCGGGGTGACGTCCCCGGCAACCCATCCCAATGGAGATCCCCGGCAATCCCTTTCGCCCCCGCCAACCCACCACCCGTGCATACCTCCCGTGTGGTCCCTCCCGCGCGCCTCTTTCGAGAACCTTTTATCGGTTGTCGGGAAATGAGTGACATATCGGGAAATGAGTAGGATATCGGTTTATGGGTGTTTTTCATCGATCCCCTTCGAGAACTTCGGGGGTTGAAAAATTGAAGAACTTTTTCGCTCGTCAGCCGGACAATAGTCCAACGTACCAATCAGATACTCAAGTATGCCTTCCTCTGCCGCCGCGCCCCAAGACCTCGAGTTCTTCGCTCTCGACGGGTTTGACCTCTTCGTCTTCACCGCGTGTCCCGTAATGGTTAAGCCTGAGGTCATACTGTCGTTCGTTCAGCGCGGGAACCCATCGAAGCCGGCGGAGTTCCATGCCGCCATAGTGACGCTCATACAGGATTACTCAGCCGCGTTCTTCCGCAGCCCAAAGACCCTCCAAAGACAGCCAACCAATATCGAAATGGCTGCGATCATCGAGACGCTACGCCAGTTCGCGAAGGACGACTTTCGCTTCAGTCTATTCGGTAAGAACCTCGCCCTAGTGTATGAGCTAATGGGTGATAACGCAAAGAGAGAGATAGAGCTCTTACACAATAGCGACATTTGTATGGTGTTCAACAAGATGTATGCTCATTTGCGCGCGTCTAGTTCCAGTACTAGATACACGGCGAAGTACAGCCCAGACCGACGGACGGTGACCTTCAAAGAAAAAGTTATCGCCACTCAAAAACGATCCTCCGCATAAGCAAAAAACCCACTGATTTGGTAAGGATGTATGCAGTGTATTTTTTGTTGTCTTATCTCTGCGTTCCATAAAAATAACGATACAAAATTGATCCTCCCTGAAAATGTTCTCAAAAATGCAATAAAAAACGAGAACAATGATCAACTCTCTTGCCATTCGCGAAACCATTTTCAATGTACGAAACATTGTATCCTCCCAGGCGGTTCTTTCCACAGTAAATAATCAAGTGAACAATGAGATGTTAAACTTCAACTTCGCTACAGCTGAGATGTCAGGGTTTCGTTATCATCCAGAGTTAGAGCTTCTTTATTTAGGCACGGCTGTTGTATCCGCGTATTTACAATATAAATATTTCAGTTATATCGAGAACAAATGGAAGAATGTGGAAGCCTTTTCTGCGACACAAAAGATGACAAACTATATATTATTGATCCTGATGATTGTGTTTTCAAAGAATGTGGAGAATGCCATTTGACCCCTTTCATCACCATCTTTTCTTTTGTTTTCGAGAACATTTTCACGAAAGGTTCTCAAATACTCTACAAAAATATTGCTCTCTACAATCTTGTTTCGAAGAACCCGACAATCCCCTCCCAACAGAACCCTCCAATCAAGGTCCCCTACAATCTATTCCCGGTGAAGTTCTGACGAAGTTCTCAAAAAGGGCGTTTTATTGGTTGTCGGGAAATGAGTGACATATCGGGAAATGAGTAGGATATCGGTTTTCGGGTGTGTCATGTATAGGTGAAAGCGCGTAGGTTTTTGGGAGGGGATCCAATGTGATTCTCTCTGTATACGAAAAAAGAAGTTCTCCAATTAGCTTTCCAAAATTGAAACCGCCGAAAACTCCCAAAAAATTGACTTCTTTTTTCTTCTAGATATAAAAGGTAAATCTTAACTGAGTTTACTCTAGTTTTAACACCCACGTAAAATGAGCGCCATTGTTGATGTCATCCCTACCCCTGTTGTTGAGAAGGTCAAGCCTGAGAGGAAGCCCACGCTTCCTGCCAAGTATGCCAAGTTCATGCAGTTCGGTTTCTGGTTCGCTGGTCAGATCAAGGACAAGGTTCTTGATGAGGCTGCCTACAACAAGGTCATTGATGCACTTGCTGTCTATGACGAGTTGTCTGTCCAGACTGACCTCTACAAGTCTTTCCTTGACAAGGAAAACATGAAGGAGAACAACAAGACTTTGCGTAAGGCTATTGCTGCGCGCAAGAAGGAGTTGGCCAAGGCTAATGCTCCTCCCAAGAAGCCCAGGGCTTCCAAGAAGAAGGCTGACGCTGATGCTGATGCTGCTGATGCCGACGACAAGACTGAGAAGGTCAAGAAGCCTAGGGCTACCAAGAAGAAGACTGCTGATCTTGTTGATGAGCTCGTTACACTCGCTTCCGGGGAACCTACGGTTCCCCCGGACGCCCCCTCCCTTCCTCTTGTTGCCCTTGATGACAAGGCTGCCAAGAAGGTCGCTGACAAGGCCGCCGCCGCCGAGAAGAAGCGCCTCGCCGACGAGAAGAAGGCCGCCGCCGCCGAGAAGAAGGCCGCTAAGCCCAAGAAGGACACCAAGAAGCCTGCCGCCGTCGTCGCTGAAAAACCTTCTGATGAAGCTAAGGACGACGACGCCGAAGAGTGCGACGTTCGCGAGTTTATCTACAATGACACCAAGTACTGGATCGACGACAAGACTGGAAACGTCTTCGATTACGATAGCAACGACCACATTGGCACGTTCAACATTGACGCCAAGACCATGAAGCTGTTTTAAGTTTTGTAAATAGTAACAAAAATTAAAAAATAAAATTAGGGGGTTAGTCTCCCTTTTTTTATTATTTCCAATGTAGTTAATCCGCTCTTTTTCTCAATAACCAACCGTATTTTTATTATCTTGGATCTCTTTTCGGATTTATTTTGCTCCCGCGTTTCTTCTTCTAATATCTTCTCTGTTTCTGCGACGCTTTCTTTTTTCTCTTCTATAATCTCTTTAATTTCCTCTGACTTTTCTTCTATTTCATTCAGGTTCTCGGTTTCTTCCGCTAAACGATTTTCCTCTTTGACAATATGTTCTCTTTCATTCTCGATTTCTGTTTTCTCTTCGTTTGAAAGTTCTTCTTCATCTTCAACGAATTGCTCATGTTGTTCCAACTCTATTTTATCATGTTGTAGTTCTTCTTTTATTTCTTCCACATCCTCTTTCTGTTGAGCGACATCATTTAAAACCTGTTTTTCTTCTTCCTCTTTTTCTTCTTCTATCTTCTTTTCCTCTTCTAACTTCTTCTTTACTTCTTCCGCTTTATTCTCTGTCGTTGAAAATAGGCTTTTTACGTAATTAATTCCGCTAGAAAGAGCCCCTTCTTTTCGTTCAGTTACGTCTTTCTCCTCTGGTATTTTTATTATTTCTTCTGGTTCCTCCGCCTTAACTTCTTCAATCTTAGGTTTTTCGACTTTGGGTTCTTCATCCTTAACTTGTTCGGTGTTAAGTTCCTCTGTTTTAGGTTGCTCAACTTTGGGCGCGGAAAAAACAGAGGTCAAATAGGTCATTCCTTTGGAAACAATGCTTTCTTGTTTTTTATCTTTATCGGAATTTTCTTTCTTAGCTTCATCTTCACTCTCTTCAACGTCCTCTTTTATTTCGGGAGTTTCTATATTTATCAATTCAGTTAAACTAGGCTCTTCTTGTTCTACCTTTTTTTTTACTTCTTCGTTTGCTTCTAGAGTATCAGGCAAAAGCGCATCTTCAACGGCATCGTTATCGATATCGCCTTCATTCTCAGTAACAACAACTTCTTTATTATCATCATCATCCTTTTTTTTGTTAGGAAAAATATTATGTAAAAACTTTGTATTTGTCTCAATAAAACTCTTTGGTTCTAATATGGAATTACTTAACTTTCGCCTGTCGTATTTAAACAAAGTATTAAATATTTTGCTTCTCTCTGTGCTAACGCTTCCATTTAATTGAGTGATTTGATCCATAAACCCTTCAAATTTATTATAAGGAAAAGTAGACAAATCGGGAGATCCACCTAACATTTTTTCAGAAGGCATTTCTTCGTCCATGTCATCATCGTCTTTTTGAATATCTTCCAATTTCGACATCTCGTAATTTAAATGCAATTGTGAAACAACTGCACCAAATCTGTGTTTGAATATTTCCAATATATTCTCGCCTTCTATTTCTTGCAAATCAAACACGTACTCAACGTAATCATCACTTATCATTTACAAGTTTATATATAAATCTATAACTATTTTTTTCGTATCAACTTATCTCAATTCAAAAAATTGACTTTGTGATGAGTGTAAAAAATTGACAATAACAGAACACCTAAACTAAGGTATAACAACGTAACAATTCATCTAAAATGGTCAGAAACGAAAAAGGAGGCAAAGGCGCCAAGGGATTGGCAAGAAAATCGGTCGCTTCAAGTGGCGCCCGAGAGGAAAGACTAAGACTTCCGTCCTGTGAATTGGAGCAACTCGCTTGCGTAACCAATATGTATGGCAACGGAATGTGCGAAATCCACACCAATGATAATACAAAGCTCATTGGGCACATTAGAAACAAGTTTCGAGGACGGCAAAAAAGGAGCAATATGATTTTGCGTTATTCGATCGTTATGATCGGACTTCGCGAATGGGAAAACCCTATAAAAAATTGTGACATATTGTGCATATATGATGACAATCAAATTGAACAACTAAAAACCATTCCTCATCTGAATGTAACCAACATCATGAAGCTTAAACTTAGCGGCACGCCCATTGCTGCTCAAAATGCGGATCGAAACGACGATTTGGTTTTCACGACCGAGGCCGACGCAGATTTAGACCAGATGTTAAACGACGTTTCTGCGTTTGAAATTGAAACCGAAGATGAGGTGGATGTAGACGACATTTAAATAAAAAATCAGGTGTGTTTGTACATATTGTTTTTTTTCAATGGGAAGTTCTCGAAATCCCGAAAAATTGAAAAACTTTTTGGCAAACAATTAAATTCAACAAACCCCACCAACAAAGTGTGATAACAATATAAGAAAATGTCAGAGTTCCAGAAAGCAATTGACGCCGAGGCTTCCGTGGAGTGCTGCGTTTGTTTCGATGAGATCGGAGCAAAGAACAACTGCGTTACCCCCTGTGGTCATGCGTTCTGCTTCACCTGCATGAGCCAGTGCTTAGCGAGAAGCAACACTTGCCCCTGCTGCCGAGCGGTTCTTATGGAAGTCAAGGAAGAAGAGGATGACAGTGATGATGAAGATTACGTTGACAACGACAGCGACGACGATGACGACGATGACGACGAAGAGGACGGACATGGTGATTTGATCACGGAAAGACTGATGAAGATGGAGTACACAATGACGGACATTGTTATTCTGTTCACCGGACGCACAAGAAAGAACGACGAAAAGTACACGGAGACCTACCTTAACAAGCTAGCGAAGGACTTTGACACTGTTTGCGAGGACATTGACAATGAGCAGCGCGAAAAGCTTCAAATGTCTCTGGAAGACACAAGAGATCCCGATGTTTCTGTGTAAATAGATAAAGAACAAAAGCAAGAGAACCCAAGAGAAAAGTTAGATCATTCTGACTTTTTTCATGCGCCCTTCTTTACGTATAAATAAATCATAACTCCTAGCGAAACGATGCTTCCGAGTAGTATAAGAACAAAAAAATAAAAACAGACGTTTATAAGTTGTTGTTTATGACACAACTTTTGCTTCGGAGCCTCTATTTGAGTTATTTCTTCAGAACAAACCGGACACATAACATTTTTTACAATCCATGTTCTAATACAGCTATTGTGACATGAAGGATTACAAAAACAGTTTAGCCTATAATATACTTTATTAATGTCAAAGATAGATCCATTGTAAACAACAAAATTGGCCTCGTCTGAAAAATGGTTCAAGCAAAAAATGCAGCGTTCGTTGTTAAGAAAAAAAGGCGAAGAAATGTCATCGCGATCCGAACTATACATGCTCTTTCTATTCTATTTATGTTTTTATTATATTTTATAAACGAACGTATTTGCTATACTGCTTGGAGGAGCCGGATAAATAGGCAATGGCATAATAGAGACGTTCGTAAAATTATCATTCCTAAGATCCCAAGGGACTTCTCCGTCATCCCAACTATCTGTTTTTGGCAACGGAAATTTCAAAACTTGCATATGATTTGTGCGTTTGATAATAGGTCTGTTTAACTTTCGTTTTGCACTGCTCAACATAAGAACGCCAGTAATCTTAAACGCAAACAGTAACAAGATTGTATTATAACGCATTGTTGAAAAATATAAGGCGATCTATCTTAAATTTTTCTAGTCAATTTTTTCCTTGTTTACAATCTGGAGTTTAATCTTCTTCTTTGTTTTATCCTCATCCTCAAAGAGATAGATCCGAAACATGCCCTCTGAGTAATTTTCCATATTTACGCAAGTATTGCTAATACGAGATAGCATTTTCAACTCTTTCAAATACACCATATAATTCATCGTGCCATCGGTTCGGGTCAATTTATCAAATATAACGCCCGAATATTCGCGTTCCATGGTTCGTGGATCGTTAAAGCACTTATCCAATAACGCACAATCCGTCTGAACTTTACGGATAGATCTCATTGACGTGTTCACATAATCCAATTCGCTAATCCACGTATCGAGAAAGGTCTTCGCTTCATGGCTTATAGTTTTGACCAATTTTAAACGGTCGAAAACGGCAATTTGATTAAGCAAATCTACCAATCTACGAATTGGGCTGGTTATGTGAATATAGGACTTCATCTTCAAAAGGTCATGACTAGTGTTTGCATTTTCATCGAACGCCACATATTGTCCAACAGTATTGTTCCATGACTGGATTATTCGAATGACGTCTTCGTCTAAAGATGTGTTAATATCCTTCTTCAAAATAGGATTTATGTAGTTAACTGAACGGAAAATTCCCGACTTTTCATTCAATAACTTCTCGCCTGTGCGCATGTTCATAAAAACCATCCAGTGCGCAACAACGTCGTGGCTATTCTTCACGGTTTTATCCATCAAATTAGAAACGGAGAGAAGAGCTCTATAAGACATGTCGCTTTCGAGCATAAACGGATCTTCGTAACTATAATTCTTTTTAACTCGAATTAACACATTTTTATAAGCTACGTCTCCCTTCAAGTTTCCGCTTGCGTCTACTCTAAAGTCCATAGCCAAAGCAAATCGTGGTTTATTTTCCTGAAGACTACATAACGTATCCGACAAAATAGTGGGTAACATGGGCCGCCGTCGATCCGGTAAGTAAATCGTGGCAACACGCTTGCTAAACGAATTCCACAGTCCGAGTGTTTCTAACCAGAAATAGACGTTCGCTATGTAAATACTTACACAAAACTCGCCGTTTTCTAGTTCGCGAATTCCGTATCCGTCGTCAAAATCTGTGCTCGTTGGCGGGTCGATCGTAAATATGTATTCGTCTCGTCGATCCTCAATCTGAAACTCCGCGTTGTCAAATATCTGTTTTACATACTCATCCGCGCTTTGCTTATTCAACTGGTTGCGAGCTTTGTTCGTGAAATCAGTAAGAGAAACATGCAAGCTTTTACAATATAGTTGGAATTCGTAAAACACATCAAGATCATCAACAGACCCCAGCGTTTCAACCAAAATTCCATGAGGATGTTTATCGTTCCAGTGATCAAACTTAAATATCACAAACTTATTCTTCTGAACCTTTGAAAAACCGATCTTAACATCATACGGCACAAGAAACGCGGGAATTCTCTTGTCATCGGGAATACATTTATAAAGAAGCCGCTTCTTGTTTGTAGTCCGACCAAACGTCTTGTTGTTTTCCAACATCAATACTCCTGCTATGTTCGGATAGGTCCGAATGTAGGATTTAATCATGTTAACCGCACCATTTTCGAGTGTAAAAACATCGCGGCTAAACATTTTATGATCAACTGGATTGAGAGTTTTAAGTGCTGGATAGTCATCAAGGTTTATTTCAGAGTTCGTCTCATTACAAAGAAACTCCCATGAAGTGTATTTACTATCAGCCACCAGCACTTTGATCTGTTTCATTTTGATTTACCATTGTATTATGTTTAATTAGGTTGGTCAGTAATCAATTTTTCTGTGGTAAAATTCTATTTCTACAGTTATTATAGATACAATGCAAGAAAACGACCTATTTGATATTTATGTTATAAATTTAGACAAAGATCATGAACGATTGGAGAAAATAAAAGCACGTTTGGGTGAGAATAAATTTACTCGAATTCAAGGAATATACGGAAACGATTATGACTATTCCAACGATGACGCTGTTTATTTTACTTGTAAACATCTATGTCCAAAATCGGTTATTGGGTGCGCGCTTAGTCATCGATTGGCATTGAAAACCTTTTTAGAAACATCGAATAAAGAGTATTTGTTGTTGTTGGAAGACGATGCTGAACCAGTTGATACAGAATTTATCAAAAAGACAGAAGAAAGTATTAAAAACGCACCAGAAAATTGGGACGTGATAAAGCTCGATTGGGGGGTCTCCGTATGGCCTCAATCTGCTACGTATCTTGCAAAAAATTATCATAGTCATTATTCTGCTCTAACCACCGGCTTAATTATAAACCGAAAGGGAGCTCAACAAATATTGGCTAACAAGATATATTGGCACTATGATAACGATCTTTTCTTTTACGGGATAAACGTATATAATAACCCTGAAAAACTGTTTAAACAAACATGGGACGACGAGAACAGTTCAAACAATCGCGTTAAATCTATATATCCTTCTGGCAATGAAATATTAGAATCTATGAACTTCAAAGTCATTCGGTTGTTTGGTAAAGAATTATCATGGAACGATCTTATCTACTCCCTTCTTATTTTACTTCTATTATTTCTATTCAATCGATACTATCCAACGAAAACCGTGGCAGAAAAACTTGAAACCGTATTATCAATAAGAAAAACGAAATAAAAACAATTTTATATATACTGGAACTGCATATATAAAATTTGATGCCGCCCAAATTTTACAAGAAAAAGACCTACGCAAAAAGCGCACCAAAGACGGATCGAGTAAATACATCCGCTACCTTTTTAGTGATTGTGGAATCCCCCTCCAAATGCTCCAAAATAGAGAGTTTCTTGGGTCCAGACTATTGTTGCATAGCGTCGAAAGGGCATATTCGAACGATCGAGGGATTGAAATCCATTGATACTAAATCCACGTTTGAACCAACGTTCAGCATTATTGACGAAAAAAAGGGCCACGTAGAATTCATGCGATCTGTAATCAGCCATTTTTCCAATTCCAATATTATTTTGGCTTCCGATGATGATCGTGAGGGAGAAGCGATCGCGTGGCACATTTGCAAGGTATTTGATTTGCCCGTTGAGACAACGAAACGTATTATTTTTCATGAAATTACAAAAAACGCCATCGTAGAAGCAGTTAAATCGCCAACCATTGTAAACATGAACTTAGTTCATGCGCAACATGCGCGCCAGGTTCTCGACATGATCGTTGGATATAAGATTTCGCCTTTTTTATGGAAGTATTTGTTTCAAGATAAAAACAACTCTCTTTCTGCAGGAAGATGCCAAACCCCTGCGCTTAGATTGATCTATGATAATGAAAAAGAAAAACGCGACAAGGAGATGAAATATAAAACGGTTGGACTTTTCTTTTCAAAAAACATTGCGTTCGATCTCAATCATGAATTCGAGAACACAGAAGAAGCAGAGACATTCATGAATAAATCTAAAAGTTTTTCTTATTCTCTCTCCACAGGTTCTCAAAAGGAAGTAAAAAGATCACCTCCTCGACCGTTCAACACATCGAAGCTTCTTCAAACCGCCAGTAACACTCTTCACATTTCACCCAAAGAAACGATGAGCCTATGTCAGCAGTTATATCAAGACGGTCATATCACATACATGAGAACAGAAAGCACAAAATACGCGCCTGTGTATTTGGAACAAGCAAAAAAACACATCATAAGTGAATACAAAAAAACAGAATACTTGGGAAACCTGGAAGCCATCGCCAATAAAGATGCGAATAATCCCCATGAGGCCATTCGCGTCACTCACTTGGAAACAAAATTCATCAAAAGCGAGAACAGCCGCCTGTCCACCATGTATAAATTGATCTGGAGGAATTCCGTAGAGAGTTGCATGTCTGATGCGGTGTATAAATGCACACCAATAAAAATAACCGCGCCTATGGATAAAACCTATGGTTACACAGTCGAAATCCCCGTCTTTTTGGGTTGGAAAAAAGTAAATGAAAAATCACAGGATAGCGGAGACGTAGGAACGGAGAACCAGAATGATCAGGGAGCTCTTTTGTTTTACTTCCAATCCTTAGAACAATCCAAAAAGCCCTTTGTGCATAATTCGATAACCAGTTCGTTCACTGTAAGAAACAAACACCAGCATTACACTGAAGCAAGCCTAATTACCAAGCTCGAAGACCTAGGTATTGGGCGACCATCCACGTTTGCGACAATCGTGGATACAATTCAAGACCGTGGATATGTAAAACGCATGGATCTAGAAGGCGAGAAAACCAAATCTAAGGACTTCAAGTTAACAGGAAATGTTCTCGAAATCGTAGAACGAGAGAAGGTTTTTGGTAATGAGAAGAACAAGCTTGTTCTTCAGAACACAGGTCTCATGACGATAGAATTTCTGACCCAACATTTTCAGGAATTGTTTGCTTATCATTACACAAAAGCCATGGAGGATAAACTCGACTTTGTTTCCGACGGACGAGAGGCCGATTGGGCAGCCATATGCAAACAATGTTATAACGAAATCAAGGAACTATCCAAGCCCATTGCCAAGCTAGAAAAACAAGTGTTCCCGCTGGACGGAGACAAAGAGTTCGTGTTCGAAAGATACGGGCCTGCAGTGAGACGTAAATTAGAAGACGGGACATTCGAATACAAACCCGTGAAAAAGGATCTGAAGATAGATTTAGAAAAACTACGGGCGGGCGGTTACACCGCGGATGAACTCTATGAAATAAAGAACAACAATCTAGGGAAACATGAAGGTTTCGATCTCTTCATTAAAAACGGCAAGTTCGGACCTTATGTGGAATGGGGCGAAAAACGCGAAAGTATTAAGAACCTTAAAAAGCCTCTCGACCAGATAACTCTAGAAGACGTCATTAGCTATCTAGGATCAGATGTAAAATCAAAGGGTATAAATGTTCTCCGCATACTGAACCCGGATCTTAGTATTCGCAAGGGAAGGTTCGGGCCTTACGCCTTTTATAAAACACCCGATATGGACAAGCCTGCATTCTATAGCATAAAAAAGTTTCCCGAAGGATTTTTAGCATGCGATGAAAAAACTCTCATTGATTGGATACATGACAATCATATCAATAAATAAAATATCAAAAATATATAGTATATGGAGGCGCCAAATTCAATAAAGTATTTAAACATTGTTGGTTTTTTAACATTATACATCATTGTTTTTGTGTATCTATTTCAAAAAAAATATGAGATTACTTCTTTTATATTATTGAGCGTTTTCCACGGAATGTTTACTTTGTTTGTTATACAAATGATGAGCACGTACAATTTTTCATTGATGAGTTATTTAACCAAATCGATATGGTTAGTGGTTTTCACAGGAATGGTTTTAGGTCTGGTATCATTAACTTTTTTTATTTCGACCTATAAATTTTTTGATGATAAATACACCAAGAAAAATATCCGCATGCCGTTCGATAACGATACGATAACCATGATAAAAAACTTTAAAATATTATTCATTACAAATGTTGGTCTAATTATGTTGCTATTGCTGTTTACTATTTATAAAAACGAATATCTTAACAAGGATCCGTACGAAATGATATTTAAACCGCTCTACATTACGGCGCTCATCGGATTAGTTGAGGCGTCAATTATTGGCATTTCATCTTACGGAATTAAAATGAGTAATGATTTTATGTTATTGAAACAATATTTGGCATAACTCGCGCGCTTTATTATAATCTTCTTTCAGTTCATAATAAGGCTTACAAACAATATGTTTTATGAATTATATGTTATTATGCAATACGTATAAAAATAAAATTAATGTTCTATTCATAGTAAAATGAAATTCTACGAAACTCATTATGAAGATTACATATATTCGGTCGAAAAATACAACATTCATCCTGAATTAAAGAGAACGATTGACCGATTTCCTCAAAAATTGTCCCAATTAAAGAACCTAATCGTCTATGGACCAAGCGGAACCGGAAAATATTCACAAGTTCTGGCGCTTCTGAAAAAATACAGCCCTAGCGAATTGAAATACGATAAAAAAATAACGGCGAACACAGAAAAGCAACAGTACATTTACAGAATTAGTGATATCCATTATGAAGTGGACATGTCGTTACTCGGGTGCAATTCTAAGTTGCTATGGCATGAAGTGTTTTTCCAGATCGTGGATATTATATCCGTAAAACAGGATAAAACTGGTATCATTCTTTGCAAAAACTTTCATTTGATACACACTGAACTTTTGGAGATATTTTATAGTTACATACAACAATACAACTATGCGGACTCCAATATTAAAATAAAATTTGTTATCATTACAGAGCATATTAGTTTCTTGCCCGAGCAAATCTTGAATTGTTCTCAAATCATTAACATAAAACGTCCATGTGCCGAGTTATATTCCAAAATGATTTTGTTTTCAAACACACAGGTTATTCAAAACTCACCGGAAAACGAATCTAAGGCAGAAACCTTTGTTAAGAAGATTGCCTTTCATAAATCCAATCAAGCCAATCCAGGAACATTTAACAAAACAGCGGCCATATTTAATGAAATTAGCGAAGACGGAATAGTAAACACAAAGGAAATAAGATCCTTTCCATTAATAAATGACGCGCAAGATCTTCCCAAAGACGTTTTCAATATGATTTGCGACAGCATTGTGGAGATTATTGTGAATAAGAATAGGATTGAATTTGCTAACTTCCGTGATGTTTTGTACGACATTTTAACGTATAACTTAGACGTAACAGATTGCATTTGGTATATTATAAAAGACTTGATAAAACACAATCACTTACAAAAAAACGTAGCTAGCGATGTTCTCAAAAGGACGTTTTTATTTTTAAAATACTACAACAATAATTATAGACCGATATACCATTTAGAGAGTATTATGTTTTATATCATAAATAAGGTACACAATCATAATGAATTATAAAAATGCATGCGAAATATTGGATTTAAAACAAGACGCATGCATGGAGATAGAAGCCATAAAACGTAAATATAAATTGAAGGCGCTTATGTATCATCCCGATAAAAACAAGTCGTCGGACGCGTCAAGTAAGTTTCAGGAAATTCATGACGCGTATGAGTTTCTATTAAAACATATGGATTTTATTGACAGCGACGACGAAAGCGTGTTCTCGGAAAGCGACGAAGACTATTTTGATTTCAATGAGAGTTCTCAAAATGTCGAAAACCTTACTGGATATCGTTGGGTACTATACTCTTTTCTCAAAAACATTACGAAAAATGAAAACAATGGATCCTTATTTTATATGATCATTCAAAAAATATCTACCATGTGCGAGAGTAAGGCTCTAGAAACTCTAGAAAAAATAGACAAGAAGCTGCTCATAAAAATCGCCGAAACGTTAAAAAGTTATAAAGACGCGTTTCATTTTTCCTTGGACTTTTTCGATAAGATCGAGAACATTGCCAAGAAGAAAATAGAAAACGACGAATGCATCATATTAAATCCCAAGTTGGATGACCTCTTCGACAACAACATTTATAAGCTCAAAGTCGACGATTTTTCATATTTGGTACCGCTCTGGCACCACGAACTCGTGTACGATCATTCAGGCAACGATATCTATGTAAAGTGTTATCCAGTTCTTCCGGACAATGTGTCGATCGACGAGAACAATAATCTCCACGTAAACTTGTCATTAAAAATTGCGGATTTATTAGAGAATGAAAACATCTACTTTTCATTAGGTAAAGCCAATTTTGCATTTGAAAGTTCAGAACTAAAAGTAGCGCGCAGTCAAAAGATCATTTTAGATAAAAAAGGAATATCGCGAATTAATACTATGGACGTGTATGACATATCCCGGAAGTCTGACATCATTTTGAATATTACCATAGAAACGAAATAAAAGCGTTAAAGTAAATAATATAACTTGTATCCTTATACAAATTATATGTGCGGAATAGTTGGATATTTAGGTAATGACGCATTTATGCAATACATATTTTCGGGATTGAAATTACTTCAGAACCGAGGCTACGACTCTGTTGGAATATCCTGCGTACAAAATGCGGAATTAAACACGGTAAAATTTGCATCCACGTTCACGTTCGATTCCCTAGATAAATTAGAACAAAACACAATGAACAAAGAATATAATTCGCATTGCGCTATTGGTCACACTAGATGGGCGACGCACGGCGGAAAAACTGACATAAACGCGCACCCTCATCACGACAACAAAGATCGTATCGCGATTGTTCATAACGGCATTATCGAGAACTTTGATGAGATAAAGGCGAGATTGATCGAGAAGGGATACTTTTTTCGTTCACAAACAGACACCGAAATTATTGCTGTATTAATAGGATCTTATTTGGATTACGGAGAGCCCATCGAAAAGGCCATAAAAAAGGCACTAGAAGAGCTATCAGGAACGTGGGCTTTGGTAATCATTCATAAGGATTTTCCAAACAAAATATGGATAACACGAAACGGTTCTCCGTTATTGTTAGGAATGGAAGACGAATATGTAATGATTGTATCAGAACAGATCGCATTCGCCAATTTTATAAAGAAATACATTGTTATTGATAACCACGATCTTATAGAAATTTCAAAGGAAGAGAGAACCATTAAATACAACAAGAATATACAGCGTTATCCAATCAAAGAAAAGATCAATATTCCCATTGAACTGAAACCCACAAACTATCGCCATTGGTTGATAAAAGAAATTATGGAGCAGCCAGAAAGTGTAACCCGAGCAATGAATAACGGTGGCCGTATTGATAATAACACCAATGTGAAATTAGGAGGTCTCGATACGTATAAATCGCGGTTGTTGGAAATAAACCACCTCATTATTTTGGGTTGCGGAACGTCGTATCATGCCGGACTTTGGTCCCTTGACATCTTCAAAACATTAGATATTTTCCATACGGTTGTCATTTACGACGGTGCCGAATTTCAAGTAAAAGACATACCAAAACTCGGCAACATTGGCGTGATATTGTTGTCTCAGTCGGGCGAAACAAAAGATCTACATAGATGCATTCAAATCGCAAAAGATTATGATTTGATCACAATAGGTATTGTAAATGTTATCGATTCGTTGATCGCGAGGGAATCGGATTGTGGAATATATTTGAACGCCGGGAGAGAAGTTGCTGTAGCGTCAACAAAATCATTTACCAACCAATGTGTCGTTCTCAGCATGGTGGCCATTTGGTTTTCACAATGCAAAGCAACTTGCATTGAGAAAAGGAAAAAGATAATAACCGATCTTCGCAATCTTCCGTTTCAAATACAAAATATATTAGATAACACCGACAAGGTAAAGGCTTTGGTGACAAATCTCAAGGACGCACGATCTCTTTTTGTTCTCGGAAAGGGGAAAGAAGAAGCCATTGCCAAAGAAGCTGCGTTGAAAATAAAGGAAGTAACATATATTCATGCTGAAGGCTACTCATCGTCGGCCTTAAAACACGGCGCATTCGCGTTAATTGAAAAACGCTTACCGGTAATTCTCTTCGACTTTGAAGAAGAAAATAGAGAGAAAAACAAAAACGCCTACCAAGAAATATCAGCTAGAGATGCCATGATCATTAAAATATCAGATCTGAGTGGTGACTTAGTAACCGAAAAAAACTCGACCTTCGGTGGATTGCTCGGAAACGTTTATATTCAATTATTGAGTTATTATGTAGCGATCGAGAATGGGTTCAATCCCGATTTCCCTAGAAACCTAGCTAAAGTGGTAACAGTGGAATAATCATAGTTCTTCCGGATCCCCCAAATAGTATTTTAGATACTCGCGATTGTTTTTTGCGTCTTCGTATCCCGATTGATACAACTCCATAAAATCAAAACGATGTTTCGAGAACAAAGTGGTATGTTCATGAATATTGGTAAATATCGACGGTTTCTTTTTGTTTTTCCAGATGCTTGGTGTAATGTGAATTGTCGGCTTATAAATATCCAAATAAGGGTATTTACTGAAACCACCATCAAACGTATACGTATTTTTATACTTATTCGTTAATCCTCCGGTTACAAAAGGTATATGAGAACTAGCAATGCAACAGTTTATCGCGTCTTCTAGATTATTGAAATCATAGAAAACAGTCGTGTTTGATTTAAATCCTGACAAACTCGTTGTTCCGATAAAAAGCTTTTGTAGATCGTAATCTTCGGTTTTAGTGTATAACAAAAGCCGTTCCTTTATCATGTTCTCGATATCGAATGCCGATTTTGTATTTTGCAAACTATAATCCAATACGTCTGTCTTGATTTTATTTACGTCTTCTTTATAACATAACATTAATGAATTCCATGCTCCGGCAGAGGCTCCAGAAAAAACATAGTTTTCTAAATTAAAATTATCCTTTATGTAATTACAAATGCCCAATACATAAATTCCTTTATATCCGCCCGGCGATATAGATATTATATTCTTATTTCGCATAAATTCGTTATCCTTCAAAAAAACATACTTGTTTCTACTGTCATAAATCATTCCTGTTCTGATGTTTTTAATAAACCTCAGTCCGTTTATTCCGCCGCCATTTCGAGAACAGAATTTCGCGATCATAAAACAGATTATGATATATAAGTATTTCATTTTATCTTATATTACAAAATGAAATAAAATTACGAAAAAAAACTTACGCTACGATTTTTATGCTAGTTTTCATGTTATTTTAATGTTCTTTTTATGTTTTGTTTTATACCTTCTTCTTCACAACCTTCTTCTTCGGTGCCTCAGCAACTGCCTCTGGCTCTGGCTCGGCGACCTCGGCAACTGGCGCGGGAGCTGCCTTCTTGACAACCTTCTTGACCGGAGCCGCAACGACTGGCGCGGCCTCCACCTCGTCGTCGCTGTCGTCAACATGCGTCGAAGGCGCAGGAGGAACCTCCTCCTCATCATCCTCCTCCGCTGCGTCAGATGACTTGGCATCCTGGTTGTTGATCGACTTGCAAACCTCGTCGGGAATGCGGCACTCTCCAAAGACGCTGATCACCTGGCTGGGCTTCACCACGCACTGGTTAACCTTCCAAGTAACACCCCAACCCTTTCCGCCGATCCAGATGCCGCCGCACTGAAGCAGACAAGCTACCTTACTCTTCTTGGGGACGAAATCCATGGGCGTCAACATCGAAGCCTCATTGGGGTTGAAAAGCATCTTGCGATTGGCATCGTAAATCTCAATGCCCCACTTGTCGCTGTAACAAGTAACCTTGGGAGAAATTGTGGGACCCTTGCTCGGATCAACCTTCTTGGTTACCTTATCCTTCGAATACTTGATGAAGGGGAAGAATGAATGCTTCACGACATCGCGAGGAAGCTCCTCGCCAAACCAAAGCTCGCTATTCTCAACGGCCTTGTCAATGACAAAACTCTCAAACGCGATAAGCTTCGAAAGGAATGTGTCTGTCGCCTTCGTCTTGTACTCCGCGCTTGGAAAGCTGAGTGACATCTTGAATGCGCCGTTGGATTCGCCGGTCTTCTCATCCGTCCAATCCGAAATTCCCCAGGTCGTCATCTCGGGACTAGAAACGTGAAGAGCACGCTTAACATCTGGCCTAGTCATCGAGATAGCCTTTCCTCCACGATCATTCACCTTGGGAATTCCGAAGGCAATGTTCATGGGGTCCCATTCATCAACAGTAACAACGATAGAAGCAGCTGAGTTCGACATGATATCTGAAATACAGTAACAGTTATACATAATATACAGTCAATTTTCTAAGTCAATTTTTTAAAGTATAAATGGAAAAACGAGAAAAAGTTAAACCATTTTTGCAGCAAGTTTGGAACAAGAAGTTCTCCCTCCAAGTTCAATATAGTTTTTGCGATAAATATATTAAACATATAGGTTTTAATGTACGTATAAAGTAATGGCGGCCTTTTCAAAACCAGTAAGAGAACCCAATAATATTACTAACAAATTCGTGAAAAGTTCTCCCATCATAAAAGAGAACTTTGACTATTCTTTGACGATTAGCGAATATTACGCGAAAAAAATAGACTTGAAAAAATACAAGCTTCCAGAGTTGAAAACAATAGTAAAACAGTACAATTTGCCGAGGACCGGAAACAAAGACGTACTAATTGATAGAATTAAACACCACTTTAATAAAACTAGATCCTCTATTATCATACAAAAGACATTTAGAGGATGGTTAGTGCGTTATTCGTTCAAATTAAGAGGCGATTGTCACAAGAATAGATCCATCTGCGTAAATAGTAGTGATTTTATAACACTCGAACCGTTAAATGAAATTCCGTTTCAGCTGTTTTATAGCTACAAAGATGAAAAAGACTTTGTTTATGGGTTCAATATTACGTCGCTTATTCAACTCATTAAAAATCAAGGCAAAATCGATAACCCATATAACCGAGAAAAGCTTTCAAAGAAAATAATAAACGACATTATTGCGTTGAACAATATTACTAGAATTATCTCATCAGAACATGCCGACGAATTATCTCGCGTGCGCTTAGTTTCTGATAAGAAACCGCAAAACATTTTGAATATTCAACGAAATCAACCCATTCCCATAACCGCCGCGCTGATAACAACGTTGAATATGGGTGTAAGCGTTGACTATTTCCATCCTCGATTATATAACAACGTCGTCATGAACGACGGCGTTCGCGAAAAATATAATAAAATAGTCGAAAGCAGAATGAAACCATTACGACAGCGAATACAAGATCTATTTATGGAGATTGATCATCTAGGAAATTATACTCAAAGTTCTTGGTTCTCTAATTTGGAACGCCGCGACTGCATGAGATTTTTTAGATGTTTGCACGACATCTGGACATATAGAGCAAATTTATCACAAGACGTAAAATTAAGGATCTGTCCGCTTTTTGACCCGTTTACCAACTTTTTAAACAATTCCCTTTATAGCGTAGACACTCCGACTGAAACAATACAATTAACCTGTGTTACTGTTATGGAAAACTTGATCTATTCGGGGGTTGACGACGATCATCGAAAAATCGCCGCGCTTCATCTTTTGTCAGCATTAACCGTGGTGTCATTTCAAGCAAGAAACGCCATGATGTGGTTATACGAATCGATCGCCTATTGATGTTTTGCGTTTTTTTTATTTGTTTTGAGAAACCTTAGGCACAATGAAGCGCCGAATTAAAACAAATAAATATATTTACGACAAAACACTTAAAAAGAACACGCTAGTAAATGTATATAACTAGAACATGGTTAGAACCTCGAAGACTTCCGCCGAAAAGCTCGCCGCTCCCGTCGCCGCCCCCGCCGCCGCCTCTGCTCCCGCAGCCAAGGCCCCTCGCACCAAGAAGGTGAAGGCCGCCGTTGAGGCCGCCCCTGCCGTTGAGGCCGCCCCTGCCGTTGAGGCCGCCAAGGAGGAGGTGCCTCCCCTTTCCACTAAGCTCGCCGAGTTCGGCGCCAAGCTCCAGCAGCTTGTTGGCCTTTTCTCCGCCGTCAAGAATGACTTCAAGACGCTCGAGAAGACGGTTGCCCGCGAGATGAAGAGCGCCCAGAAGGCCTCCACCAAGCGCCGCCGTGGCACCAGCAACCGCCAGCCCTCTGGCTTCGTGAAGCCCACCCGCATCAGCGACGAGCTTGCCGCCTTCCTCGGCAAGACCGTTGGCACCGAGATGGCCCGCACGGCCGTGAGCAAGGAGATCAACTCCTACATCCGCGCCAACAAGCTCCAGGACGCCACCAACGGCCGCAAGATCAACCCTGACGCCAAGCTTTCCAAGCTCCTCAAGCTTTCCAAGGACGATGAGCTCACCTACTTCAACCTCCAGCGCTTCATGAAGCACCACTTCATCAAGGCGGAGCCCGTTGCCACCGCTTAAATAGTTAATCGATCGACTAATCAAAAATAAAAAATAAAAAATAAATAACGAAACATAAACCAGAAATAATATGTTATTTACAATCACATATTATTCATCTTTTACGAGTAAAAAATTCAAAAGCTAATTTCAATGTGTAAAAACCACATAAAAACTTTATACAATTAATACAATAATGGAAGACGAGACCATTGCCCCTGAACCCGCGAAGCCAGAAACATTCGAAGAGAAGATTTTTAATTATGTAAAAACAAAAACGCCAAAGCTTTATATTTTAACGCCTTGTTATGGAAGCATGTGTTATGTAAATTACGTACAATGTTTAATGTTGACCAAAGATTTATTTAGAAACATTGGCATCCCTCTTTGCATCGAGTTCTGCAGAAACGATAGTTTAGTGTCTAGGGCGAGAAATAATTTAGTGGCAAAAGCCATGAACGATCCAGACACAACGCATATTCTCTTTATTGATGCAGACATAACGTGGGATCCGATTGATATTTTAAAATTATTGATGTCCGACAAGTCACTTATTGGTGGAGTGTACCCACTGAAACACTATTTTTGGGAGAAATTAACCAAGGAAAAAAACACGGTCGAAACTTGGATCGAAAGCAAAAACAATTCACAGTTTAAAACAATTATAAGCGACGAAGATATCATTCAAAACAACCTATTGAAATACAATATTAATTATTTGAACAACGTATTATCTATCGATTCCAATTTAGCAAAAGTTAGGCATTTGGCCACAGGGTTTATGATGTTTAAACGAAGCGTTATCGAGAACATGGCAAAAGCCTATCCTCATACAAAGTACGTCGACGATGTTGGGTTTTTATCCGGAACAGAAAATGATCATGCATACGCGCTTTTTGATTGTGGAGTTGAAGAAGGACATTATTTGTCAGAAGATTGGATGTTTTGCCATCGTTGGACTAAAATGGGCGGTAACATTTACGTAAATGTAGGAATTAATTTAACACACACCGGCCAGCAAGATTTTAAGGGGTGTTATATTGCATCCATTATTTAATTACAAATATATTTATAGTGTATATATAAATATGTTTAAATTTGCATCATTTCCTCCTACTTTAAAGGAAACACATAATCGCATTTTAACAGGAGTAAAGGCGATGCCTTTAAAAAACGAAGCCGCCGATGGAGACAGTAGTTTCGCCATGGGAAGAAAATATTACACAGACACGATTAACACAGAGACATCATTGACAAATAGGATCGTATTGAAAAAAAAATATTTAGGTGGTAACAATCGCGATGCGTCTTCAGTAATAGACAAAAAGAAGTATTCACAGATCGGAGCAGGGAGCGTTAATGTGGAAGGAATAAACATTTCATTCACGCCGATTAAAGATAGTAACCAAACTTATAGATCGCTAGCTAGACTTCGCGGTTCTGGACATGTTATGCCTCCTAAGCTATCAAAATCATATATTATAAAACGCGAAGAACACATTGCTATAATTAAATCAAAACCAAAGGTTGGTAATGCGATACTTATTATTGGTGACAACAACGCATCAAACCAAGTTCAATTGCTCGCGTCAGAGCTCACGTTTGTTGACGAAAATAATCTTTCTCCTTTGGGAAAACAGTTCGAAATGAAAGATCGTTTGTTCACAAAAACTCTTGTCACATACGACACTGATTTCAATCCTTATTTGTACGACGGTTCGGACTTGTTGACCACAAATTTCGCATGTGTTATACTTTTTACTGAAGATAACACGGTTGATAATTTCAAAACTGAGTATCATCCAAACTTTGGAAACAATCTTAAAAATTATATTGTTAACGGAGGCAACGTTATATTTGGTAACTATTTCCTTCAATCGCATTTAACTAACTTTGTTTATTCTAATATTCCATACATCCCCACAAAACGAGACGTTTACACCGAAACATTATTATCTACTGTTAAATACACGTACAACAACCGCATTACAACTGACGTAAACCCTAATATCGCATTAACTCCACAAAACATTGTATCGAATGTTGCTGTTAATACGCAGGCGTCGACAATTGCCACTACGTCTAATGGAATTCCATTTATTATCATCTACGCTAATCCAAATAACGGCAGCAGAACAGTAGGATTTAATGGATATTTGGGAACCATTTCTCCAGCGAAAGACGATAACGGTATTATTATTCATAATTACGCCATTTTGATTTATAATTGCGTTTACTGGTGCATGGGCATTATTTAAGATTTTTCGTTATTTGTAATGTTTACACGTTACAAATAAAATTATGTCGATAAGAACATTTGTATAGTTCTTCTTATTTGGCTATCCTTACTAGTTGGACAAACGGAATGAGGAACGCCTCCAATCTGTTCAACCAACCTATTTCTCAACGGTTCTATTGCTGATATTCTTCCGTCGGAATTTTTAAACATGAACAAGCCGCCTTGATTAATATCCCATTCCTCGTTTAAATATATAGTTAATCCTCCTTTATATTTTCCGTCATTGTGCCAAGGTATGTGACTAACGGGCGTCCAATAATAAAACATAATAGAGATCACATCATGTCCCAATTTTGCCTTAATTGTTTGTTTTATATCTTGATACAAGTGTTGATCATTTTTCAATACTGATATTAGAACGGGGTTACTGTCTTTTACGATATTTTCATCCCACGATCTGTTTGTCCGAACTGTTTTATTTGTATTTGAAAAATCCAAATTAATAGAATACTCATCGCAACGTTTGAATAACTCTTCCGGTAAAAAATTATCATAGCATGATATCTTTGCCATTTATTAGAGTTTTGTTATATTTTTTATACTCTTTTTTGCATTCATTTGTTTACTATACAAATATAAATCCATAAGGGGTCAATGCATCAATAAGACCTTTCATGTTTATGCTTTTCTTTACGTGTTCATAATCGGCCCACTCCTCCAAAAACTCGTAATTTTCGAGTACAAACATATCATTGATCCGTTTTAATCCGTTTAAATTATCAACGTATTTCGTATTCTTCGTTAGCCACTCATTGAATTCTAGTTTTTCATTCTTCGTGTCTTTTTTCATGCACTTATTATATTCATAATACCATCTTATGGTTTCGTATAAACTCGTGTTTGAATTTATATTGTAATCTGTGCCAGACAATACCATTATATCGCGAAATGTATTTTCGTCAAGTTCTAGATCTTTCAGTATTTCAGCCATATCATAATAGACCGCCGTGTGATTTAGCAAACTGATGTGTCGTATTACGCGGTTACATCCATATAAGAACATGTCCATGTCGTCACTTAAACAAGCCCACGCCTTATTATTCTTCACCAAATAACTACATAGAATGTCTGCTTCCCCTGGAGCGTCATAGTATGTTATTCCGTAACAGTCCATTAGATTTTTTACTTTGTTTATATCGTCGTCTTTGATCTTAATAAACTGCTTTTTCAAATTCTCTATTTCAAACAATAGCTCTTCTTTCTTTTCATCGGATGTTTCTACTTCGAGTACATTCATGCATTCCATATATTTTTTCTTTGCCTCGTTTTTTTCTTGCCTTCGTTGCGCCAACAATTCCTTCTTCTCGGGAGGAGGTTTTCCTTCAAAGACAAATATAGGGGTGATATTATAATTCTTAAGTATAGATATAAACAAATACATGTTTTCCATCAATGCATTTTCGCCCATAAACTTATACAAATATATGCTCGTGTCTATGGTTACTGTTTTGTTCGCTAGTTCTTTCAAATGTATTTTATGAATTGCCCGTTTACTACAGTTATCCATAAGAAACCTATTTAATTTTTTAATTCCCATTGTTAATGATTTGATTGCCTTAATTTTACTGTTCGATGCCGTGTCAATTTTCCAGGCGATTTTCTTATGATATTTAAATGAAAGAAGATACAAAAATATTGAAAAGCTTTTTAGATACGCATTTTATGAAAAAAATGGGATCCGAGCGATCAGTTGAGCTTTCACAAACAAGTCGCTCCCTTTTAGGATCTTTGTTTTTATTATTTAAAAAAGGCGACAACGTATTTCGCAATGCAAAAATAGAGAACAATAATGGAACACAGTTGACAAAGTCTGCTGATTTTGATCACATACCTATACCAATTAAACGAAACATAGAACGTATGGACAAAATAATAAGAATAGCACGATTTCAAATTCAAGATCGCTCGTTTAAAGTAACTATTGTTTATCCAAATGAGAACAAACTATCCATACACTCAAATCGCATTAGACGCATATTTATATGGCTATTTGTTGCCTGTCATTTTTCTCCCATAAAATGTTCTCAAACCATGGATGTCAATTTGTATTTTACGAATAACAATAAGACGCTACCTTCCATGAAAGGAACCATTATTGATCAAGAACACGCGAATACGGCATTTACAACATCATGTAAAACAAACACTGAAATCAATATATTTAGATATGAGGAATGGTTTAAAGTTCTCATTCATGAAACATTTCATTGCATGGGAATGGATTTTTCAAGCGAAGATCCTGCCCCTGCCAACAATAACATATTGAATATTTTTCCGGTGAAATCCGATGTAAGATTATTTGAGACTTATTGTGAAACCTGGGCAGAAATCTTAAATGTTATGTTCATTTCTTATCATTCAACCAGACAAATCGAGAACAATTCGGAACACATAAACAAAATGTTAGATAAAACTACGCGAATGTTAAGTTATGAAAAAATGTTCTCCGTATTCCAATGCGCAAAGGTTCTTCATCATCTAAACCTAACTTATTTGCAGATGCATGAAAAAACTCCAACCGCAGATAAAATAAGACAAACGCGTTATAAAGAAAAAACACAAATCCTATCCTATTATGTATTGAAAAGCATGCTCATGTTTGATCCCACCTTATTTATAGAGTGGTGTGTTACGCACAACAACCGTTCATTAACATTTCATTCCACGCCCAACAACATTCGTCATTACTGCGATCTCATTCGTCAACAATACCTGTCTCCGGAGTTTGTTCGCATGGTGGAACAATTCGAGCAATGGTTTGACAAAAATGGTCATCATAAAAACATGGAATTGAGAACATTACGCATGTCTCTTTTCGAACAGTAAAAAAAAACACACTCTTGTGTGAAAACAAACGGTGGTTTGTTTTTTTGCTATTTTTTGTGTTTTATTTTAGGCAAGTTCACTCACCTCCATTGGTCCATCGTCTTCGATGAGATGCGGCATGTCCGAATAGAGCTCCGTCTCGAGCTCGGTGACGCGCTGCGTGAGCTCGGCGTTCTTTGCCTCGAGCTCTGCGATGCGCTTCTCCATCACGCCATTGTCGTGAACGATCTGGGAGATATTCTTCGGCACTTCGACGATGGCGGGAATGGGCGTCTTGTTCTCCTTCAGCGTAATGAAACGATGCGAGTACTCACTGAAAATGCTGCGCATGTCGTCAAGAGCCAGACGGAATTCGCCGTTGATGTTTATGTTTTCACGCAACTGCGCGCTTTGCTGGTACCAATGGTTGAAGTGGACGAAGGCAGACAGAACACCAGCCTCGGTCTTTCTCTTGTAGAAATCCACGCGAGAAACCGAGCCGATCTGAAGACGCTGCTCAATGAACCACTTCATGGTCACCTCATTATCGATCCGAACTGCTTCGCCAACGCCAACGACGCAAAGATCCGGAGGAATAACTGGAATGTAGAGACTGGTCCAATCGTTCTCACCAAGAGAAAGAGGTTGAGTTCCAAAGAAAGTAGACGTCATGTTTAACAAATCAAAAGACTGTTTGGATGGTTGTTGCCATTTGTTATTTCTAAAAAAGCTTGTCAATTTTTTAGAAACGAAGTTCTCCTTAGTAAATTTTAAACTGCGTCTTTTTGTACGGCAAACTGAGCACGCAATTTCATAAGCTGTTCATCCATAATCGGTGGTTCGCTCCTTATAAAATGAACCAATTTTGCGTTCTTTGTTTCCATCAATATCTTTTTAAGATCCATGTTTTGAGAGAACTTTGCCTCGAGCGCAAATTCGCGTTCTTGAATGCTTCTTTGATTAGGTCCTACTTCAAAGAAATCGGCGTCCGCCTTCACCGTCTTAGGTCTAAGGGTTCTATCTTTCACTTTTCCGCTCTTTCCTGCTGCGGATCTAGCTAGGGAAATGTCCTTAGAAATATCTGTTTCGCTATCCAACGAGAACTGCATCATAAAATCAGGAAACCCCTTCTTATATTGAGACCCCAACCAATAATGTTCCACTGACGACCATCTATGGCCCTGAATTGTAAATGGAGCGATCCAACTATCATCCAGCTTTTTGCGCCAATCATTGCAAGCCTTATCTCTATTCAATGTATTAAATTCTGTTATGCGCGTATCGGCTATTTTCTCACCTGGTCCCTTACCTGCCCTTGGTAAAGCGCTCGATTTAGAGTAAAACATAAACACTGTTTCGGGATCATATAGATCGTGTTGTATTTCTTCATCTTCATCGGCGGATGGAGAACCTTCATCCGGAGACAACCCCAATCTACTTTTCAAATTACGAAAGTCCTGAATTAAATAATAAGGACCCGCATTACGCTCCATGCATTTATTAATCACGAGCGATTTTACGTCATGTGGTAACTCCAAAAACTTAAAAATGCGTTTGTTCTTATACGTAATAAGAGTATAATGATTTCCCAAATAATTTACAACTACGTAAAATGACGGCGTAAAATTGCCTTGTTTCTCTAGATCGTTATCGTTTAATTGACCGCATTGTAACACGGAATCCAAATCACCCGCGTCATACGCTTCGTTCGATAAAATAATAACCTTGATATTCAATATTTTTTCAATGGTAGAAACGGCCCATGTATCTGCCCAATAATTTGGCGTTTGAATATACTCTTTAAACTTTTCAAAGGTATCTAAACTGCCCATGTCTTTGAATTCTTCCATGAGTTCTTTGACGTCTTCCTTTTCTTCTTTTAATTTATTAAATCTCTCAATCATTGACTTCGCTTCCGCGGTTATCTTTTTTATTTCTTCTTTATCTTTGGTTCTCTCATTACGCTTCTTTAACTCCGTGCTAACCTTTTTGATCTCTTTCATTTCCTTTTCCTTCGACTGCAACTCGGCCAAGAAATTCAAGTATAGAGTTCGATATTGTAAATAGACATCGTCCGTTGCCTCTTTTGCCAATAACGCTCTTAGTTTTTCAACAGTAGTCTTTTGACCGATCTGATCGTACGCGTCGCGAATTGTGGCAAAGAAACAGTCTCCACCGCCTTCGTTATCAATAATATCGTAATTGTTGTTCTTCATAAAATTTTCAACCCAATTGTTTCGCTTGTTTTCCATAAATTGGCTTTTTATGGTATTTGACATTTCCTCATTCTCTTCCGGAAGCATAACGGGCGCCTTTTTTGTGGGATCTACAGTAAATATCCCGTCCTTTAAAATTTTATCCGTCTTTTCCTTTTCTTTCGACAATGATTGTTTGGGTAACTTCAGGCGGGTTACATCATCTTCGTCAATAACGTCTTCCTTTTCCTGTTCTTTTTCTTCCTTATCTTCCTCCGTTGTTGAGAGATCCGGTCGTTTTTCTATTTCAGATACGAGTTTTGACGCATCATCGGATTGTGACCTTTTGCTTATTTTTATTATATACTCATTATTCACAAAACTATAAAACAAAACGTTTCCCTTTTCCAACATGATGTCACCATCTTCATCTAAAATACTAATAAAATTATTGCTATCCACCTCGAACGCTCCTATTTTTGCGCGAGGAGAGTTATCCACGATCAGATAAATCGGAAAATAAATGACGTTATATTTTGAATATGTATACTTTTCCTTTCCAAGCGCGATTATGATATTGAAGTTATTATATTCATATTCATAAATTGACGCTTCTGTTCCGATATCTTCCTCATCAATGCTTCTGTCCTCTTTGTAATTGATATTCTCTGGATTTATCTTCGATTTTACCATATATAATATATAAAGTACATGCTATTTTTATTTACTTTGTCGCATTTGATATAATTTAAATATTATATCAAACTCTCTAAACAGATCTTTTTAGCACGTCAACTACGTCCATGTACTTAAACACTGCTCTACTCGATAGACTTTTTTTGTCTTTCGCCTTCATTTCGGATACTCTCTTTGTATTCTGAACGACAGTCTCCCAAATCGGGTTGTTTTTGCAATATTCATTTGAAATAGTAACAAATATGAAAATGTTCTCTGTTATTTCATCCACTTCATTTGTTCGGTTCTCTTCATTAATGTATTGAAACACAATTTCTTGCAATTCGAGTGTCAAGTTTCCGATGACACCTATGTCTAGAACCTCTTTTTTCATTAAATTCACTAAAAAAATAGAAAGCGCCTTTCTGCGATCATTAATCTTATTATACTCACAAAACTTATCATAATTACTATTCGGATCCACGTAATTTATTTCTCGTATGCTTTTCTTATAACTCTCTACGTAATCATTATGCGCGTCTTTAAATGCCGGGTATTGAGTAATAATTTCTTTATAAAGATCTGCGTAAATCTCCGAATTAAACTTGTTTCCACTCGCAATATCAAATATTGATGTAATTATTCGGTTCAAATTTGTATTATAGTTTTCATCGTTTTCTATGCTTTGAATGTATTCCAAAACAAATTGTCGCTGGGTATCATAATTTTTGTTTGATATCTTATTCAAACTGGTTCTCACGTCATTGATCGTCTTTTCGAGGCCTTCTTTTTTATCAATTACCGTGGCCTTGAAATTTCGCGCAGCAACCCAATCGTCATCAAGCTGTGGCTTCTTGGAAAAATTAGAACGGGGCCTTTTCATGTTGCTATTCGAACTCGCGAATGCCGGCTTTTTATACTTTCCGTCTTGCGCAGCCAAATTGGTTTGAAAAGTTGCCGCAGTTGGCAAGCATTCGCCGATTTCTGACGTCAACTTCGATATCGTGGCAAGAACGTTTTCGGGCAAAACATATTGTAAACCATCAAAGACAATTTTATCGTAATCTTCTATTTGATATGTTCTCGTCATTGTCTATATTTCTAATGCGAAAACGTTTATATCTTTTCATAAAATAATTATATTATTTATGAATACTATATAAATGTTGTATGCGTATTATATTTATAATGTCCGAGGTTACTGATAGCAAAGAATTAAATACGTGGAATGATTTTGATATAAATGAAAATTTACTAAGAGGTATTTATTGTTATGGGTTTGAAGCACCCAGTGAAATTCAAAAAAAGACATTCAATCACATTGTAGCAGGAAAAGATATTATTGCACAGTCTCAGTCTGGATCCGGAAAAACGGGAGCGTTCACAATTGGTGCTTTACAACTAGTGGACACTAAAAGTTCGAGCACGCAAGTAATTGTTATGGCGCCGACAAGAGAGCTCGCAAAACAAATCTCCACAGTTATGACTGGAATAGGCTCTATGATAGAAGGATTGCGAATTAAGTCCATATATGGAGGAACATCAATACAAAACGACGCCGCGGAAATAAAACAAAACACGCCTCATATTGTCGTGGGTTGCTCCGGGCGAATTTACGATATGATAAAGCGTAAATATTTGAATGTTTCAAAGGTTCGTCTTATTATATTGGACGAAGCGGATGAAATGTTATCCAAGGGGTTTAAGGAGCAGATCTATAATATTTTCCAGTTCTTTAATGAAAGCGCACAGGTGGCTCTTTTTAGCGCCACGCTATCGCCAGAGATCCTGCACATTACCGAAAAGTTCATGAGAGATCCCATAAAAATAACCGTAAAGGCAGAAGATTTAACATTGGAATGCATACAACAATATTTTCTGGCAATGTTCGACGACCACGCAAAGTACGATATGTTGAAAACCCTATTTTCTTTGATTAGTGTTTCACAGACCATTATTTATTGCAATAGCGTAAAACGTGTTATGGATCTTCATGAGGCTATGACCGGCGAAGGCTTTTCTGTTTGTGCCATTCATAGTTCTATGGATAAATCGGAACGCGAGGAAGCGTTCTATAATTTTCGTAACGGAAACTATCGTGTGTTGATATCATCCAATGTTACGGCAAGAGGCATTGATGTTCAACAGGTAAGCACGGTTATTAATTTTGATATACCAAGTTGCTGCAACACATATTTACATAGAATAGGACGAAGCGGACGATGGGGGCGCAAAGGATGCGCGATCAATTTCGTCACCAAACGCGACATATTTACCATGCGAAAGATAGAGAACCATTTCAAGATTGATATGAAAGAATTACCTACGGATTATAATTCAATAATGTGATCACAAATTTTAAAACATTAGATTTGATTGACTGCGTAATAGAGTTTAGCATTATTATATCCATTAATGTTTATAATAATGCTTTTATTGGCAAAATGCATATGCTTTGGAGCATGTTTGTGCGCAGCCACAGCTTCGGCCGCGAGTTTTTATATATATTTAAATTCATTTATTCATGACATGAATGATGTAGTAGTACAGATTGTTCCACATAAAAAGTTCGACGATGATGATGCAAACAACATAAGCATTTAGGTGCGATATACTCCCGTTATTTTTTTCGTTGAAACTAATATAATGCTCAACATAATTAATATTGTTAATCAATATTTGAACCCCACTATTATTGAAGGGCAGGGTCCAGATTTTCCCGAAAGTTTGAAGGACACAAATGAGCAGGAAGACAAAAAAGTAGGAGCGAGCGTTTTTAAATTACCAATTACTTATTTAGACAAGGAAGATCTGTTTGTTCTATCAAAAACAGTATCTGACGATTTGGAGTTGGTTTCTTCGCCGGCAACCCCCGTGTATAATTATTTATTTCAGCCTAAACATGACTTCGCCAAAAAGATGATACCCGAATGGAATAAGCAATACACAACCAACACCGAATTTTTAACGGATAGCAAAATCGTGGTATTGGGGATGAATGAATACAAGAAAAAGATGGAAATTTCTAGCGGACACACAGTGAATTGTGAAAAAATAAACGACATATGGACCGAGTTGAAAAATAACCCCGAGTTCTTGACAAAATACGGCTATATTGAGTGGGATATGCTTAAAAACTTAAATCAATCGGCCACGTTTTTAGAAGCGCTCTCAATCACTAATATCATTTCTCCTTTGATTAGTCTAATCATACCTTTTTTATTGTTATTGTTTCCCTTTATTATTTTGAAGATACAGAATGTTCCTATCACGTTTGAATTATACTATGATGTACTGAAATCGATCGCGCAACACCATTTTATTGGAAAGGCATTAACGAGCATGAATGAAATTACTCCTGATAAACTTGTTTATCTAATAATCACGTTCGGTTTATATGCTCTACAGATATACCAAAACGTGGTTCAATGTCAGCACTTTTATGCAAATGTGTATTTAATGAACGATTATTTATGCGAGATGCGTGACTATTCGGATTACTCCATAAAGAGCATGACAACGTTTTTGGAGATCAACAAGTCGGTTTCGTCGCATGAACCATTTTTCATTGAAACAAGATGGCATCTGAATGAGCTAATAAAATTAAACGAAGAATTAAGAGAAATCCAACCTTTTACTGTTTCTTTATCAAAAGCGAGCGAAATGGGATATTTATTAAAGTGCTTTTATGAATTACACTCAAACAAGGAATACGAAAACGCGTTACAATACTCTATGGGGTTTGAGGGTTACATAAATAATTTATTGGGTGTTCATAACAATATCGAAGAAGGATTTGTTACGTTCGCGACGTTTGATCGAAACATAAACTGCGAAATAGAGAAACAATGCTATCCTCCTTTGGTTCGCGAAAACCCAGTTAAAAATAGCTGTTCGTTTGAGAAGAATATGGTGATATCGTCCCCTAACGCAGGTGGAAAAACTACGATTATTAAGGCGACCATGATCAATATTATTTTCACACAACAAGTGGGGTGCGGATTTTATCAGTCTTGCGCATTGAACCCATACACTCATATTCATTCTTATTTGAATATACCGGATACGTCCGGGCGCGATAGTTTATTCCAGGCCGAGTCTCGAAGATGCAAAGAGATTATTGATATTATACACGAATATAGCGATCCGAAATATAGACACTTCGGAACGTTTGATGAGCTGTTTTCGGGCACCAATCCGATGGAGGCCACCAAGTCGGCTTACGCGTTCTTATTATATCTATCCAAATACGATAACGTGAATTTCATATTAACGACGCATTACCTAGCGATATGCAAGAAGCTCAAGAAATCGAGACGCGTTCAAAACTATAAGATGGAAGTGGAAACTCTACCCGACGGAGGCTTGAAATACACTTATAAAATGAAAAAGGGCATTTCAAAGATCCAAGGCGCGGTAAAAATATTACAACAAATGAGCTATCCTCCGGAGATCATCGAGTGTATTCAAAATTATAAATAGTTTGTAGCGAACGAAAGATATTTAACCCAAAAATTTATAATATAACGTTATATTATATATAAAATATGATACACAATCTTCTATCGTCTAGTGAAATTGCTGATATTTTAAACGATCCTACTGTTCAATCCTATAAAGAAAAGGTCCAGGCGCTACTTAAAGTGGATTTTTCTATTCAAGTGTCTGATGAAATCAAAAACAAATTGGAAACTGGCTTTGGTATTAATTTAACTGAGATTACATCTATTCCGATGAGGTGGATTAAAGGAGACACGCCACAGCACGCCGACAGAGGAGAGAACCATTTTAGTAATACTTATTTATTGTATTTAACCGATAGTGTTGGAAATTTAATCATAGATGGACAATCATATCCAATCACTGCAGGTGATGCTCATATTTTTAGCGAAGGAATTGAACATTCTACTATCAATACCGAAAGCACTGACCGTTTAATGATTGGACCTATGAGCGAAAATGGATTTCGCGTCGGCGCAGCTGTTGACCTTATTTACTTTAATAATCAGACAGACGCAGCTAGCGGATCTAATGCTATTGGTGGTTCTTCGGGTTATGCTGTATACGCAACAAACAATATTTCATCATGGAACATTTATAGTAATATTGGTGGCACAAACCCGTCTCCGTCCGGCGGCCCATATAACGAAGGCGACGTTTTAGTTGCGACGGGTTCTTATTATTTGTATCCTTACGTTGCGCCGCCTGCACGTCGTCACATCCAAATGGGTAGTTTATTTACGGATAATGCTCTAGTATATTATAAACCCAATAGCTTGTCTACGGGCGGCGGTGGTAATGGCGTTAGAAATTCGCGTCATAAACAACGCAAAACTTAAGGCGTAAAACAGAAAACATAAAAAATTGAAAATCTTTTTATGTTTTTATCGAAACTAACTATCAATCAATCAATACGCATTAAAGATGCAAGAGGTTTCTAGAGAGAACTTGGTTCCTGGCAAGGAGTATTATGTAGAAAATACTCTTTATCGACTAAAAAGGATTGCGAAATTTGATAAATTACTAATATACGATGGGGGTTCCATGCGGTGGGCATGTTTTAATAATGTAAGGGAAATAAAATACAAAAATTTCCCGACCGACGGTTATTCCAGTAGTATGGGTTATAATTGTAAATTCTATGAAATTGCTAGCCGTGAAGTTCAAAAAAACATGGAGAACCGAGCCTATAATATGGTTTTGTTAGACATTGTTAAGGATGAATATTTCACCCCCATTGAAGTTATATAATCATGCCTGAACCGCAAAACCGGATCGAAAGTGATTTATAAATAATTAACGAATTCTTCCAATTTATATGTATTCGCTGATATGCAAATAACGCCGAGAATAATAAAGAACACACCCAATGCTCCCATCAACGTAATCTTTTCTTGTAAAAACAAATACCCCAACAATAGCGTAAACACAGGACTAGAGAAAATAAGAGCAGAAACGATATAACTTTCATGATCTCGCAATACGTTATAGTACAACAAGTTCGCTAAGAAAGCATCTATGATCGAAGCAAAGGCGATTAAACCTAAATCGCGCATATCAATCTTTGGTATATCCTTTTTTAATGTATCCGTATGCCATGCAATAAAAAACACCATAACAAAAGCATAAATTACTCCTGACAATATGAATACAGTTATTGGGTTTACATTTTTAAGAACAAGTTTATGGATGACAGGCGCCAACCCCCATAAAAAGGAAATAAATAACGCGACGAATATGTAGAGTTCTTTCATTTACATATAATACTATTTTAATTTTGTAATCACAAAACTAAAATACTAATATTGGCCATTTATTTTATGTCCGTGTAATATATCTCCACTCATGAAACTCGGGAAAAATGCACTACTTATTCTATGTTTTAGCATTATAATTATAAGTTCGCTATTATTAACCGTAGTGTCTCGCACCGCTGAACCATTTGAAAACATTCCGGTCAATATAGGAAACTATATATCTCTTTACTTCTATAAACTCGGGCTCTGCATATTACAAAAGAAGGATTTCCATTACGACGATATAAACGAGGATTATATTAAACGCACAGATAAGAAAAACACGAGCTTTATAAAACACTTACCCCATATTATCCAATATGATCACGACGACGTATATAATTATTTTTTAAAGAATGGCGTGACTTACGATAATATGAAAGATCGCGTCTCTACGTCGGCGTGGTTCATAGCAGACGACACAATGATGCATTTCTGGATAGGATTAAAACAGGTTGTTCATGACATATTAGACAACGCATTTACAAAAAGCAATCTAGTTATTCGCGTGGATAGCCCCATCATTCATTTCCGTTGCGCTGATACCCCCTATGAACGTAACCCACAATATCATTTCCCAAAATATAGCTTCTATAAGAATGCATTAAAAACGATAGAAGATCGAAATGGCGAAACCTACAAGAAAGTGCTTGTCTATTCATGTAGTTCGCATATGTCGAACGAAAAAATGGTAAAGGGGTGCAGCGAGTATGCAGATAAATTATGCAACTATCTAGAAAGCGTGGGTTATAACGCAAAACCCGAGTGTAACTCCAACATAGAGGATTTCGCGAAAATGTTTTATGCGCCAGGTGTTATCTCGATCGGAAGTTCGTATTCATTTATTAGTGGGTTTTTCGGTAACGGTGTGTTTTTATCCACAGAACACATCGAAGAAAAAGAAGGCGTGCCTGGTTGCACCATGTGCAACGAATGGACGCTTAAAGGAAAAGTGAAACATAGCCAGGTTGATGACTACTATGACGTCAATGCAGTGGATAAGATGTTGCTTACTTAGAAAATAAGATAATCTTTTCGGCGGTTTCTTTATGTTTGGTCATATGAACATCTTTATTATGCATGGGCTGGGTTCCCGTCAATTTGAAATACTTTTTCGTGATCTTATTCATATCTTCCAACAAATCATACTGTTCTTTGGTGTTTTCGGATCCATATCCTGACAAAATATAGCACATTTTACCCTTTGAGGATAAAACGTGGTGACACATCTTGATTGTTTCTTCCCAATATCCAGCTAACCATTCCTCATAAGTTTTGTATTTATCTGTGCTTTGGTTATCGCTTTTATAAAGCTCCAATTTATAATACGGCGGACTGAAGAAAACAACATCGAAATGTCCCTTATATTTATTCATAAAACTAGGTGTCCTCGCCAATTTTTCAGAAGGCTGACAGTATATCGTCGTTGTTTTGTCCTTGTAATTTTCCTTTGCGTATTCCACGGTTTTTTTACACACATCAGGAATAACGTCCGTTCCTACGTATTCGACAACTTCTTCGCATTCTAAAAATCCGAGGCAATAGGATGACCATCCTAACGTAGGCGTGAAAATCTTCGTCCCTTTTAATACCGACTTGTTCAATGAGTAAACTAAATAGGGGTTCATAATAGATGCGCGGAAATAAAAAGAAGAATACACACTACCCAAACGGCCTTCTTCGATATAATGCAGCGCGCTTGGTGTCACTATTTTATAGTCAATAATATAATTGACGTATAGATCTTTTATAACATCAATATACGTCGGAACGCCTTCTATGCCCGACTTGGTATCTTTCAAAATACCTTTATAATGCAGGTTACGAACTACGTTTTTATAAGTAGATAATTCGTTATTATTGAGCTGTTTGTTTTTCATAGGTTTATCCATGATATGAAATCCCTCATCGGGAACCCGTAATGAAAGATTATAAAATCTCGTCAAATATTCATCTTTGTTTTTAATGTTCTCATAAAGTGTTTTAATTTTTTCGCGATCTATATTTCGACGTTTCATATATTCCTTCAACGGAACCAACCCGCCGCTCGCTCGCACTTTCGCGATCGATAAAAAATCGGTAAAAGATACGGGTTTATTATGAAACAATCTTAGGAATTCATCTAGCTGTAATAATTTCATACTCTTTATAATAACACGATATTATTTTCTAAATCGTCCTCTTAATTTCAACTCCAGTGCGCCTTCTTAATCTCATAACCAACACGTGATATCAAAATTGAGAGAATATCGGCGGGCAAAACTTTATATTCCGCATTGTGAATGTTATATCGTCCGTCGTCAATAATAACAACCATGCTTTCGATTTGCCCTTTATTATTCTTATAAACATCTCGAATAATGCATTTGTTTGCATTCTCGTCCATTTTACAGTAAATAGACCATCCTTGCAATAGGATATTATCATAATTTTTTGGGTTGTCAAACTCCACATAATGATAATCTTCAACGCCCCAGCTGGGTGCTCCTGTGTTTTTTAATTCTGTATCAATTCTCCATATCTTTCCCAAATATGGAGTTACGTCAAGGCTAAATTCCCTACGATACCTAACCACAACTCGATCTCCCTGCATAAATTTTTCCATGATTGTGTTTTGAAATTCATAAAGTTATCTAAAATCGGTCAATTTTTTTGAAAAGTTACCTCGTATGTCGTAATATATCTCATGAATAGAACCCGGCATTTTGACCCGGTTTATCATAACAAATAGGGGATTTCTGGTTTTTTTGGGCCCATTAATTTTTCCCGAAAAGAAATAGGCTCACTTTTGAAAAATGGACATTTATAAATGTCCAAAATGGGATTCCTGAGAATAGAATTTTGGTGAAAAAATCACTTGTGACTGAAATGCAGCGAAACGCGTTTTTTTCGAAACAGTTTGTGACGATAAAAAAAATCACAATTTTGGCCAAGGGGAGAAATGGATTCGTCTGGATACTAATATTTTTGTCCCCAAAAATCCCCAAAATAATAAGCACGCAATATTGTTATCATACATGGTAATGTGTCATTGTATCGAATAAACTATTTTGTTAGCATAATCTTCAATCCTAATGGGATCCTAATGGAAAAATCCCCAAATTCGTTCGTCCATTTAGGGATTTTTTCATTCGCCTATGTATACTAATGGAAAAATCCCCAGAAATCCCCAAAAAATATATTTGTGAAGCATGTGACTATAATACGAATAACAAAAAAGATTTTATTAAACATAACTCCACTCGGAAACATCTAATACTAACAAATCCTAACGAAAAAATCCCCGACGCCGAAATAAAAACCTACAACTGCAGTTGTGGTAACACTTATAAACATATGTCTAGTTTATGTAACCATAAAAAGAAATGCACTGGAAAGTGTACCCAAAACGAAACGAAGCCAATTAGCAATTCAAAAGCGGTGGACGAAACACAAGACGACAGCGCGATAACAAAAGCCGGCCTTTTATTGGAGATTGTCAAGCAGACGCAGGAGTTCAAGAACCTATTGATCGAACAAAACAATAAGATCAATGAGCTGGCCACGCAAAATATGATGATACAAAATAACATAACGAATAATAATACCACGAACAATACAAGTTTCAATCTCAATGTGTTTTTGAATGAGCAATGTAAAGACGCATGGAACCTCATGGATTTTGTGAACTCATTACAGTTGAAGCTCACAGATTTTGAGGCTACAGGTCGATTGGGTTATGTGGAGGGTATTTCGAAGATCATTGTGAATGGTCTGAAGAAAATGGATGTTCATAAACGGCCTATTCATTGCACGGATATCAAGCGCGAAACCATGTATGTAAAAGACCAGGACATCTGGGAAAAAGATAACGAAGAGAAGTCGAAATTATCGCAGGCCGTGAAAATCGTGGCCAATAAGAACCTACAACAGATGCATGAATGGCAAAAGAATTATCCGGAATGTTCGGTGAATAATAGCCAACAAAACGAGAACTTTATCAAAATCATGATCGCGGTTTTGGGTGGTCAAACACCGGAAGAAGACGAGAAGAACCGGGAAAAAATATTACGCAACATCGCGAAAGAAGTGGTGTTAGATAAAGTAAAACTATTACCGTAGATGAGAAGAAATACATTACAAATGATATGTAATGTATTTTTATTGAGTTTTAGTTGTAAAATGAGGGGTCACCTTAAGCCGAAGGAGAAACGGCCTGGGACGCACCCTCGCGCTTGGGAACGGGGCGGCGAGCGGGCTTTCTGCGCTGCACGCGCTCAAACCCGTCGGAAGTGTCGGCGGGACGGCGATCCTCATCGGCGGCCACCTTGTAGCGGCGGTAACGAGGAGCAGGACGGCTCTCACCTCCCTCAGCAGAAGCGGCGGCAACTGCCGAGCGGCGGATCTCGCACATCAACTTGCCATTCTTGAGACCAGACACATCGGTGGCCTGGAGCTCATGGGCGTCGTTATTCGACTTGTCAAGAACAAACTCGACATACTCGCCCTGGGTCAAGTACTTGTACTGAGAGTTCGCCACACGAATGGCGGAATAGTGAACGAAAATGTCCTTTCCATTATGCTCGCCGTCGTTGACAGTGATGAAGCCATAACCAGCCTTGTTGTTGAACCACTTCACCTGGCCCAGAATACGCGCGGGAACTGTTTCTTGTGTATCACTCATGGTATACTCTATGCAAATTATCTCGCTAATTTTTTATATTGTTTTCATTATTAATAATTATAGGTCACTGATAAATAGTTTACAGATCGCATCATAATTGGGTGTTTCGCAATCATTCAGTGAGTAACAATAAGTTAGATAATTCGTTAATACGGGTAATGTTTCGGAAAAAGTTTCTTGTAACTGCGGTAATGCTTTCATGCGTTTTCGCCGTATATTTTTATAGTGTCGAGTATCAATTTCGCGAAAGTTCTCGAAATTGTCCTCCGTTTTCAGATTATCCCATGGTAGTTCTTCGCATATCAATAAAATGTAAATATATCCCAATGAAATTAAGTCGTCACGGCGCGTTGGTGTCTTTCCGTCATGGACATAATAACTTACATATTTTGGCGTGCCCACGATTTCAGTATTTTCCTCCGCGGTTTCCAAATGTTCTCCGTTTTCCTTCACATAAAAGGTAGCTAATCCAAAATCGATCAAATGAATGGAACCGTCTTTGATCATTATATTTTGTGGTTTTAGGTCGCGATGTATAACCAGTTTTTTATGTAGAAATTCCAGCGCCATTATGCATTGGATCATAATTTTATGAACATGAGTTTTTGTCAAGACGCCACGTTTAAAATGATCAAAAAGAGAACATTCATAAAAAGTCATAACCAGCGTCACAAATTCGTCATGTTTTCCGTACCAAAACACAGCAGGCACACTTCTACAACCTTCGGAATACAAATAATTTAATATCATGGCCTCGTGTTTTAATGATTTCGCGGGAGTGTTCATGTTCTCCATTTTGATAGCGACTGACTGTTTCGTTTTCAATGAAATCCCTTGAAATACGTTTCCAAACGCGCCAGATCCAATGGCTTTTATAAGTTGATATTTTTTTTGAATAACAATTTGGTGATCGTTCATTATAATATAGTTCTAGTATATAATGAACCTTGTAACAAGTATATTTAAACAACTAGACAACACTTTAGATAATTATGTGTCTCCAATATTTATTTTTTTAGTATTGGTATTACACGGACTTTATGCCTTGACATTTTTCAATATAATCGAGAACAAAAAGGCATTTATTGACAAAGTGAATGTAGCAATTCAAATATTTATATGCGCGGTATTGATAATCAGATTTAATCCTATTCGCAACTCAGATTTTAAGGAATATGATCGCAAAATCATATTTGCCAGTGCCATGTTTTTATTGGCCAACTTGGGAATATCACAAAACATTGAGACATATTTCGAGAACATTGCCACGAACATGGCAAAACAAATAAAATTATAAAAGGAACACAAACAATACTTACATTTATTCTATTATGGACGAAAAAATAAATGTACGAGACATATTTGAAACGGCAAAACGAGACCCTGAATTGTTCTCGACATTGGATATTGAGAACATTTTATCGTCAATCGAAAATGAGAAAAACGACTATTTGGAAAACAAGACCATGGATGATATCACAAACGACATATATGAAAAAATAAACGAGTTGCCCGCTCCTCGCGAAAATAAAGAATTATTATGCGAAAAGTTGATCGGATATCGATACGTGGATGAGATCCATGAATTGTTTAAAGGTAGACATGTGAGATGGATACGATTGAACAAGCCGGATCCTCAACTGACAAACGGCGGAATTCTGGTAAACGTAAAATTTACCAATGACGGCATGCAATTAATGTGTAAAAATAACATGAACCGGTTTATACAATATAAATTCGACGAATGTTTAACATTTCAAAAGTTATCTACGGAGGAGCAGCTTCTGTTAATGGCTTATGATAATTTGACGAAGTAAATAATTTATTAACTCAATAATAAATTATTACGATTATGCCTTAATGGCCAATCCCAGAACTGAAGTGAGCGCTTTGGTTTCCGCCGCGAGTTTTCAAAAGATTGATTTCGCCTTCGCTCATGCATAAATATCCCTTAGAGTTCGAATAAGGGTTGGGTGGGCAGTCATTAGAGCCCTTGTTTTGGGAATAGATATCAATGGGTTTTTCCTCTACGAAAGGCGCGCTTTGTAATCCCTGGAAACCTTCAACCTTAGCTGTGGTATTAATAGAGGAGCTAGGCGCAGACGTGGTGACATTTCCACTAGACGCAAAGTCCGAGTATCCTATAGGCGCTCCACCTGTGGAAGAGCTATCGCCTGACACAGATGAATAATTTAAACCAGCGAAACCTTCGCGTGAAAAATGGTACGCATGCATGGGGTTTGAATTGTAAGGCACATAATCAACTACTGATGATGAAATAGAAGTGATAACAATAACGACTAAAACAACCGCCGCAATAATAAAGTCCAATCTGAATTTCATAGAATATACATAATTAGTAGATAATAGTTTACGATGTAATAAATGTCGATAAGAGTTCCTAAATATGCAAACTATTCACGTTCTCCATTACTCGATCCAAAAAGCCTTCCTTGGCTTCGTTTTCTACTTTAATCGCGTCGCCTTCCATGTTCAGTCCTAACCACATTTTTCCTAAAAACTGCTTGACGTTATCGATAATATTCGCATTTCCTTCCGCCGCTGCCTTGATTTGTTCTAAATAAGCACCATTGAAAGCGAACTTATAAAGCAAAAATCCGATACCGAGAACAAATAATAACACGAAGTACAAATTTTTGGAAACATAGTCGCCGAGCGAGGACGTTGATTGAACATCGGGTTCAAACTTCTCTAAATTCTGCATTGTAATAATTAAATCGTTTATATTTTTTATTCATAACGAACATAAAAGAAATTTATTAAATATAACATTAGATGAGTATATCTGAAAGCCTGAACCTAAAAAATCTCTTGGACGATTCTCAATATGAGAACAATACGGAAAACATCCGTAAATTGAAGCACAGCGTTTTGATCCGTAATGACATAAGAACCATTGAAAATCTAAAGGTATCCAGCGACCTCATGCGAAACAGCCGTTTCGAAGAGTTTTTGGATCTATGTAAATCTTCGGCCTCGTTTTTGTATAACAATTACACTGACATCTTTAATAAGGTTCTTAAGGACGAGATCGATTTGGGAATAATGACCCAGTTACTCACGGTCTTAAAGTTGATCGAAGATGGTAAAGTCGACCAATACAATGGTTCGGTGATGGTGGGTAAAGTATTAAAAGAGCTATATATTGATAGCGCAATGAAGCGCGGTGAAAACTTGGACAAACAGTACGAGAAAGATCGCGTTGTCCCCGTCGAGGGCAAAGCAATATCTTGGAAACAATATAAACAAATGTCGTAAATATAGGTATAAGATGAACTTTTTGGACGTGATTAATAACGCCTCTGCGCAATCGAGTGGACCGTTTGTAGTTTTGAAGCTTGCTGTAAATAGAAATAACCCAATTTTGTACGAACTATATAAGAAGTATGTGGATGATCATAACAAGTCGATGTTGAACGATCCATTTCCAAATGCGGGGTTTGATCTGTTTGTTCCAGAAGAAGTGACATTTGATAAAGAAATTGCGGCCAAGTTCGTGGATTTGCAAGTAAAGTGTGAGATGATCTCTTATAATAACGACCCTACTGGGTTTTTGGTACACCCCAGGTCAAGCATTTCAAAGACCCCTCTTATGTTGGCAAATCACACTGGTATTATTGATAGCGGATATCGAGGAAGTTTGATCGGAGCATTTCGTTGGTTGAAGTCGTCGAGTTCTCATGATAGTCAATATATTGTGGAAAGACACACGCGTTTGTTGCAGATTTGTCACCCATCATTATGTCGTATTTTTGTGAACCTAGTGGATGAGAATGAATTGTCAACCACAGTACGCGGCGCGGGTGGGTTCGGATCAACAGGAATATAAATGTGGCAAATCTTATAATATGACGTTATATATATTGAATAATGTCATATGGAACAATCGACGAGAATAAATATTTGCATGTCTACAAAGGAAAGTGTTTCAATAAAGCTTATGTCAAAAAATACCAAAAAATAATAGTATTTGATTTAGACGAAACAGTTGGATCGTTCTCGGACTTATACATATTATGGAGCGGTTTGAAAAATATTCTCGATTTTTCTATGGAAAACGAACAGGAGCGTTTTAATGAAATCCTAGATTTATACCCGGAATTTCTACGTTATGGTATTCTCAATATTTTGGATTATTTGTATTTGAAAAAGAAAGAGGGCGATTGTGATAAAATTTATATCTATACGAATAATATTTGTAACCCGCCGTGGGTATCTCTTATTACGTCTTATTTTAAATACAAATTGAAACTCACAGAGGACCTATTTGATAAAACCATTTCCGCATTCAAGATCAATAATAAAATCATAGAGATTTCGAGAACAACGAAAGATAAAACATGGAGCGACTTGATAAAATGCACGATGTTGCCAAAAGCCACGGAAATATGTTTTTTGGACAATACGTACTATAAAGAGATGGTAAACGAAAAGGTATACTATATAAAACCTCTAGGATACCATCACAAATTGGCAACAAAGACGATTATTGATCGTTTTTTATCGTCCATCGCTCTTGAAAAACTTGCTACAAACACGAACCATAATATGAAGGATTATTTGGAAGATTGGTTTGAATTACATGGCAAAACGGGAGAACAAACAGTTCGAAAAAATTATGAGATCGATGTGTTTGTGGCGCAAAAGATGATGTATCATATCAAAGAGTTTTTTCATTTGACCAACCGCGCGAATAAAACGAAAAAAAATAGACTGAAGTTGGGTAGAACGACGCGTAAATATAGATGATTTATATGTATCGCAAAATACACATAAATTTGCGCCGAGAGGGAATCGAACCCCCAGACTAACCTTGGAAGGGTTAAATGTTACCATTACATCATCGGCGCTATAGGTTCCGAGTTACCTGGATCGAACAGGTGACATTTTGATACCAGCAACACTACTACAGTCAAAAGCTCTACCACTGAGCTAAACCCGGGACAATATATAGTGTTTTATTTTTTCTATATCATTTCGTCAATAAAAACTATAATTTTCATATTCATCGTAATATAATTTTATTATTATATTATAGATACATGATTCAAGAACATATAGTAGATAGTCCTGAAAAATGTTATGATGGTTTAAAAATAAAAGGAGAATTGGGAAGAGGTGA
>Ga0209191_1000096_pt1 | contig 67445 bp, 95 predicted proteins | sample S_130626_EF_Meta_FD_187320 | JGI IMG/M metagenome (GOLD analysis project Ga0209191, IMG submission 187320) | Freshwater microbial communities from Lake Simoncouche, Canada to study carbon cycling - S_130626_EF_MetaG (SPAdes) (version 2) | ecosystem: Environmental > Aquatic > Freshwater > Lake ...
ATAAGAAAGGTAGACATTATAGGGTTTATGAATTATTTAAAGAAGAATATTTAAAAACAAAATATTAAATAGAAGAAAAATACAACGAAACATACGGAGGTAACAAATGATAATAGTAATATGTGCAGTTATGGTAGCTATGCCACTTTGGGTAATTGCTAGTGAATTAAGGGAAATAAGGATAAAGAAATGAGTGAGAAACCAAAATTAGAAAAGTGTTCCTTCACATTTGGGCAAGAAGGAAACACCAATGGAACAACTGATAAATACGAGGAGATAACCATAGAATGTGAGTCTGGACTTGGTATCGATAACGATGAAGGTTGTTATTACGTTTTGAAAACTGAATCTGGTTGGAGCATAGACAATGTAAATGACTTACAAGAATTATTCAATAGAATTAACAAAGTAATAAATGAACGCTGATAAACTAATTAAGTTAGGTATAGACCTAAGAGATAAATGGAGTGGTGAGGTTAAGACCAAATGTCCTAAGTGTTCATCCAGCAGAAAGAAACAAACCGACCCCTCCCTTGGTGTTAATATAGACAAGGGTGTATGGAAGTGTCACCATTGTGGATGGAGTGGTAGCGTGAATGAATATGTGAGACCCGAACCAAGGGCACAAGTCACAACTGCAAAAATACTTGAGTACTTTGAGAAGAGAAAGATTACTGCTGAGACCGTAAAGAAGTTTGATGTATCTGAGAGTAACGAATGGATGCCCCAAGATCAGAAAGACCACAAGGTAGTTTGTTTCAATTACTATCTAGATGGAGAACTAATCAATATTAAATTTAAGACATCGGATAAGATGTTTAAGATGGTCAAAGATGCCCGTAAGATTCCGTACAATATCGATTGTATTAAGAATTCGCCATATGTAATTATATCTGAGGGCGAGGAGGAGACAATGGTTTGGTCTCAGAGTAATTTGAATGCCATCTCTGTACCTAACGGGGCCAGTAAGAATAACAATAATCTTGAGTGGTTAGATTCTGTATATGATTTGTTTCAAGACAAAACAATCTATATCGCTACAGATAACGATGAGCCAGGCAGAAAACTTAAGGATGACTTAGCTCGTAGGTTTAGTTCATCTGATATACGTATCATTGATTTCCCTGAGGGCGAGAAGGATGCCAATGATTGTTTGGTGCGTTATGGTCAAGACTTTGTATCTCGTTTGTTTATCGATGCAAAGCAATTACCAATTACCGAGATTTCCTCGGCATCTGATTACTTATCTCTGATTGAATCATATAGGAAGGATGGTTATCCAGTTGGGTCTCACGTAGGAATGTCTGAGACCGATGAACATATATCTTGGAATCGTGGGGAGTTAGGTGTAGTTACGGGAATCCCCGGATCAGGTAAGAGTACTTGGTTAGACTTTATGTTTGTCAGGTTGGCTTATTTAAAAGGATGGAAGTTTGCGATGTTTAGTCCAGAGAATATTGCTCCATTAAAAATTACACGTTTGTCTGAACAAATATTAAATAAAGGCTTGGGCTCTATGAACTCAAAAGAGGTTGAACATAGCGTTGGTATTATCAATAAACACTTTTGGTTTTACAACGTAGAAACCTTGGAAGACTACACGATTTCAAATCTATTGAGACTTGCTGAGACTATGGTTAAACGTAGTGGAATTGATTGCCTATGTCTTGATCCGTTTAATTATATCGAACAAGATGCAAGTGATGACAGCAGTAACGAAAAAATTGGAAACCTTCTGCGTAAACTTAAGCAGTTCGCTGTTAAGATGAACGTATTGGTTGTATTGGTTGCCCATCCACGTAAGATGGATAAGACTGGTGGCAACTACAATGTGCCAAGACTATACGATATCTCTGGGTCTCACCACTTTTTTAACGTACCTGATTGGGGTGTAGCAGTACATCGTACATTTCAGAACGGACAGAAAGACCCTGTAGAAATACACGTACAAAAAATTAAATACCACTTCCGAGGTAAATTGGGAAGAATTGACTATGAGTTTAACCGTGACTCTGGTCAGTATACAGAAGACGGAAAGTTTAAATCTTTAATACTATTAAAAAATGATATTCAAACAGATGAGAATGATATGTTTAGCTCACAAGAAGCGTGGGGAAGAGGTGCTGGAATTCAACCTGTCACCACACTATTTTAAAGAGTTAAAACAAAACTATTTCCTCTTTGATAAGAAGGAAATACCCATTATATCTTCGGGGTGGAATAAAATAGAAGATTACTATTATAAAGAATTACACACAAGCCAAGGTAGTTTTTACGGCAACACAATTAACTATAGCTTAAGATGATAAAAGTATACGACATAGAAACATTCTGCAATTGTTTTACCTACATAGATTACGATCCTGACACTAAAGAAAGTAAGGAGTTTGTAGTGACAAGTTTCAGAAACGAACTAAAGGATTTTGTTTCCTATTTGAAAACTTTAAAAAAGAAAAAGGCCGGGATGGTTGGCTTCAACAATGTACACTTTGACTGGCCTATAGTACGTGCTATTATGGAAGGAGAATTACGTACAGCCGAGCAGATTTATTCTTTGACTCAGAATATTATTTCGAATGAAAAGAAAACTTATACCAAGCAAGAGATTCCTCAGTTAGATTTGTACTTGCTGAATCACTACGATAACAAAGCACGTAGCACATCTTTAAAAGCTTTGGAAGTTTCTTTGGGGTGGGATAACGTATTGGATATGCCTTTAGACCATACCACGGAGATTACTCCTAACAATATTGATATTCTATTATCGTACAATAGAAACGATGTTATGTTTACTGCTGAGTTCTATAAGGCGTGTGCTGAGAAGATTGAGTTACGTAAGAAAATCAGTAAGAAGTATAACCTCAAGGTTATAAATAAGAGCGATGTTGTAATAGGAGAATCAATTTTTATTAAATATTTATCTGAAGATATGGATATACCACCGAATGAACTAACTAAAATTAGGGGAAAACGTGCAGACGTGCCCCTAAAACAGATTATCTTTCCTTATGTGAAGTTTGATGAGCCTCGCTTCCAAAAGTTGCTTAGATTGATGCAAGAAACTGTTTCCTCCAGTAACTTTTTAAAAGACTTTGTTGAGAATTTAGACACGGGTTTGTCAACCAATGAACTATTGGAAAAGTTTAAGGATAACAATATCCGTGTGCAAAGAATTGCCCAACAGAAAAAGTCATTCTCATTTAGTGTTCAGCACGATGATTTGAGGATTGATTATGGTGTGGGTGGTATCCACGGATGTATCAAGCCTGGGGTATATAAGTCAAGTTTATCACACGGAATACTTGACATTGATGTTAAATCATATTACCCTAACTTATTTATTCAAAATAACTTACATCCACGTCAGATGGATCAACATACCTTTGTTAAAGTATACTCAGACATATTTCAAGAGAGGGTTAAAGCACAGAAAGAAGGCGACAAATTAACCTCCGATGCACTCAAGTTGGCACTCAACGGTTTGTTTGGTAAGACGGGCTCAGATGTCAGTTGTTTCTACGATCCGTTTGTATTTTATTCGGTAACTGTAAATGGTCAACTGCTTTTGTCTATGTTGGTAGAGCGGCTTACTTCTAAAGGTGCGTCCCTACTGCAAGTTAACACAGATGGTGTTACAATTTTATATGATTATTTGTTACGAGATGAAATTATAAATATATGTAAAGAATGGGAAGCCATCACCAAATTACAATTGGAGTATGCAGACTATTCTCAGATGATTATCCGGGATGTAAATAATTATATTGCTGTAGGTACTGATGGTAAGATTAAAGAGAAAGGTTCTTTCGAAACTAAGAAGGATTGGCATAAGGATAATTCTTATATGGTTGTACCTTTGGCTGTACGTGAATACTTTGTAAATGGTACTCCAATAGAGGAGACCTTAGCCAAGCATGAAAACATATTAGATTTCTGTGGTAGGTACAAGGCATCCAAAGGATGGCACGTAGAGTTTGCTTACTTGGATGGCAATACTGAGAAACGAATTGAGTTTGGTAAGATATATCGATTCCTTCCAGTAATTAAGGGTGGTGTATCTTTGAAATTAAATAAGGATGGCAGACAACACCATCTATGTGAAGGGTATCAAACCTATCCGTATAATCAATTGGAGAAATTTGATAAGAGTAATTTGAATATGAAATTTTTTGTAGCAGAATGTCAGAAACTAATCGAGACGATATATCCATCGCAGGAGGTACTCTTCTAACAAACTTTATTCCTCATTATGGAATAGACTTAAGGGTAATTTTATTATCGTTATCAAATGAATTGGTACGTAAAAAAATTACCTTTGGGCCTTATTTTACAGATAGAACCGATGTTATAGTTCCTACACTAAAACATCGATTTTATACTAAACCTGTACGTGGGTACTTAATTGTATCTTGTAGGTCAAAAATTAAAATACCAATGGAGACAGATAAGAATGGATTGAGTCTTAATACGATTGAAATACTTTGTGAGTATTTAGAAAAGATAGAAATTAACTATCCTATATTTTAACTGTCTTCCAAACACGGACGTAACGACCACCTTGGTATTCAACAAAAGGAATTTCCTTTGTCTTGACCTCCTCTGGTTTCTTACGTTCGTATTTTTTAATTCTATTTTTGTGGTGAATTTCACAAGCAACAATTGCATCGGATATATCCGTATTTTCTATAAGGTAGTTTTTAAGTTCTTGTATAATTTCCAAGAACCAAATCTCATCGCAGTATGCCTTAAGATAGTCTATTAGATATGAATTGCCTCGCTCTGCTGTAACATCGTTCTTGTAGTATCCAATTGAATCATCGTCCTTGAAGAAACCTTTACCTAAGAATACTGGTTTCTTAGCAAGTAGATGTATCTTACCAAAGTCTTTGTACTTTTGTTTTACTACACCTCCTCTGTTAATCTCTATCATTGCTATAGCGTTATTGTAGTACTCTTGCATTAGAATCATATTCTTTACAATTTCTTCTGGGTCTGAGTCCCTTTCGGTATAGTATGCAACGTAACGATTGGTATCGATATCCTTGATGGCAATCGCTTGTTTAGAACCATCGCCCATATTCTTTGAGTTAAATGGAATAGGGTCAATACCAGCAATATAAGTATGTCCTTCAACCACATCTTCTAAAAAATGCATAGGGCTGCTTAGGTTGGGTTCTTTGACAATTCCTCCATTAAAATCATAACGAAGAGTCGAGCGGTCAATAGGTGGACGTGATGCTAAGATAATACGTTCTTGTGTATCTAACTTATCCATAATGTATTTAGGAAACGCACCTCCTCCACTAACAGAAAATACCTCATTGATATCCAAAGGATATTGTTTGATAAACGAATTTAAGAAAGACTTATCTTCTAACCTATCTAACTTATCCCTAGTCTTCATAATGTACTCAGTCGCTGCTTTCTCATCGCTGTGACCATTAGGACAGAAGTTTAGATACTTGCCAGTTTCCTTACCCTTATCATCCAACTCTGGAGCCTCCATAATACCTTGGTATCCTGGAAGAAACATCGTTAATATATTTAGTTCGGCAGCAGAATCCCATAGAGTACGTGCAAGTTTTTGTCCTACAGATGTAGCTTCCCCGGCACTTCCTCCAATAACAATAGGAGCAACCTTAACGAAACCTGATCGTGTACTTGCCTGAGCAGATTTGTAAACCTTATCTGCCTTGGGATGCAACATACACTCATCTATAAAAATATGCATTGCACGATACGCCTCAAATGCTGTTGGTGTATCTACGGTCTCTTTGGTAATAATCTGAGAGTCCAAACCAGTTACACTACCAGTTTTTACCTCTCTCTTACCCAAGTGTAAGTAACCTTCTTGTCTTGTCGATACAACACCAGGACGGGCATATGAATCAAATTCATCGTATACAACACGCAGTTTATCCTTGAATAAAGCCTCTAGTCTTTTCTTATCGGCAGATGTAATCAAAGAAGTCGATCCTGGATTGGTCATTGCTATCCACATAGGAATAATTCCTCCAAATATAAAAGATAAGCCGACCTCACGTCTCTTAGTCACGAATAAATCGTGATTAGTTCTACGTGCCTCTAGGTATCCTCCATAAATTAAATCATCTATATCTCGCCAAATCGGTCTTTTTTTGAAACCTCTGGCGTCTTTTACGAATCCTTGAGTTAACGCATAGTAATGAGGACCAGCTAAATCGAAGCGTCCTTCAATCCAATATTCCTTTTCCTTACTCCACCATAAATCTTTTTCTTGCTTAGTGGAGTTAGGATTGATTAGGTACTTACTTGCCCAATCTTCGTATACAAATTTGGATGCTTTCATCGTCTAGTATTTACACGATCAAGGAATGAATCAGCAGAGTCATCAATTACTTCATCCTCTGGATACGCTTCTAATTTCGCTAACTTTAAACTCTTGTTAACTTTGTCTCCTGCTTGGAGTAATTTAAACAGACCATCTTGATATGGGTCATCTAAGTCTAAAGTGTGGTCACGTACAGATTTCATCAGTTCCTTAGATGCTGTGATTAAAACTGCATAAAAGTCTTTAGCAGGATCAAACAATTGTACCTGCAATCTTTCTATGGCTTCGGTCTCAGAAATATTATTTTCCGTTAGGAATTCCGAAAGCTTTTCTAAGCTCGTTGATTTTACGTTTTTGATCTTCAATTTCTTTTTGTGCCTTATTGGCCTCAATTGGGTTACCGATAGCGGTGTAGTACTCACACCACGAGATTAACTTCTGAAGTTCTTTAACTTCGTCTTCGATTATTTGTTTATTGCTTTTAGCCATTGCTCTAAATTAAAGTTTGCAAAATCACCCTCTTCGATAATTTCTCCCAAAGATAAATAAAATCTTACAATAATACCAAGAGTTTTTAACTGCTCTCTTGTTGCAGTATTTCTGTATTTATAGTCGGGATCTAACCCACCAATAACTGCTAAATGAACTTCGTTTCCTGGACAATAGTCTAAAACAAAGAAGTGACCTTGAGCATCAATACAATGAGTTATAAATGGTTTTCTATCCAGACCACCAATATGCGTAGTTTCATTACTTAAACGATATGGTCTCTTCTCGTGAGAATATACCTCGCTAGGTAATAAATCTATTAAACTATATGTCCAGTATATTTTCATAATAAACTAAAGCCGGGATGTAAATCAGCCGACATATTTGTTGGACTCGACTCCATGGTAAAAAATACAGTTCCTGTTTGCATACTAATCATTTTTTCTAAATACCATTTTGCTTTTTTCATATCTTCTACTCCGCCTTTCTCCTCACATCTCCAAAGATACTTAATTACATTGGCAGTACAAACTGCATCTAATCCTTTCTTGTTAATGGTTGCTGACTCGATGGCATCGATACATTCTACTTTACCTTGTTTGTAGTGGGATGGGTTGATATTGTCTTTCATAATGTGAATTCTTCTGTGGGCACAAATATACACAAATCTTTTGGAACACGAAAAAAATTATCTGATCCTTTACGATCTTGTGTATTTATGTAAAGTTTTTCTTTATATTTTTCGTCAAATATAATATTAGATTGACAAAATATAGCAGCGTTTGTTTCCTTGCAGATGATGACATACCAGAAGTTTTTATTCTTCCATTTGGCTTTTCTGTTTAGAAATGAGACCGAATCAAAAGGAAAGTCCTCCTTGCAAGTCCATGGTCTACGGGATTTCATTTCTACTTCCCACCAGTATTGTTTATCATCTTTGTAGGAGTATAAATCTATACCATAGATATCCTCGTTCTCATAAACCTCATGACCTTTCTTAAATAAAAAATCTATAAGGAGACCTCTCCCTACATTATCATTTTCTTCGAAAGATTTCTGATTGAACTTCATGGTCTTATTCGGTGTCCTAATAGCATTCCAGTTATGAACGCTACCAATAACCACCAAGGATTAAATGCTCTTTTAGTAATTATTCTACCCGGAACTTTAACTTGATAAGAGATTGTATCTCTGAAAGTTAAAGTATCTGGTTTAATGGTTATTCCAAAACGATTTCCTTTTTTTGAAATCTTTAATTGTTTAGTTTCGATGATAGTATCGTGCTGAATAATAAATGAATCACTAAATTCTTCAGTTGTTATTGTGTCTATTTCAACTAAAGTATCCTTAATAGTTACTGTATCCGTTTCAATTAAATCTGGATACTTCATAATCAATCGATCATACCTTTGCTTGGGACTCCAACAAGAAGCCAAGATTAAAGAGAATAAAATTATATATTTCATGTCACAAATATACAAAAAATTGTGACATTTTCTTGTCGCAATTATATGTTAAAAATGCGACAAGATATATCGTTCAAAAAGCTCAAATATATCGTTCACGAAATCGTGTACAAATGAATTTAATGAACATAGAAAAGGGGCTATTACGCCCCTAATTCCACACACATGAAGACAGAAATCTTTTACAAATATACTAAATTATTTCACAATTATTACTTACCCTTCTGCACATTTCTATAAAGTGCTCTTGAGAGTAAACATTTTTCATTCTATTTATATCTTTGTGAACCCATTGAACATTATCTTTTGTATATCCTTTTGATGAATCAATTCTATCTAGAGAAGCAGTAGATTTTTTTAGTTCTTCTTTGTTGTTATTTTTAGGAAATGTTAAATGTAAACCGCTTAAAGCACATTTTCTTTCTTGTCTCAAAAATAAATCCCAAATAAATTGAATATCTATATCTAATTTTTTTTCTATTCCTAATCTACTTTTTCTTCTTGATGCAGCTCTATGTATAATATACCAAAACCAATTACCACTAATTTCTCCAACTCCTCTAAACAAAGGATTATCAATTCCTTCTCTATGCCAACAACCACAACTAGAAAATTGTGATCTTTTCATAGATGTAGATGTTCTAACTATTAAATTACCACATTTACATTTACACAACCAAGAAGAATGCCCCCTAGGAGTAGGAGGCCTTTCTTCTATTACTTCCAATAAGCCAAATGTTTGACCTAATAAATTTACTTTTCGCATAACTACTACAAATGTAGGCAATAGTTGCGAAATAATCAAATTATTTCACAACCGTTTGGTCCAGCACACCCTGATTGGTCCATAAGATTAGTATTATCTTTCATTTCGATAATCATAGTCATATCTAAATTTGATAAACTTTTCATACCCTCAAGATAAACTTCCTCAGTAATTGTCTCGTAAGGAGTCTGATCATAAGAACCTAAGTCTTCTGGCATTACAGACAAACCATTGTAATGATTTTTATTTTCCCACATCCATTCACCAACCATACCCCACTCGTGGTTTCTCATAGTAACGGTAGCACTTACGTTGTGCGTATTTTCTCCGTACACATGACCGGGTTTAATCCATTTCTCGTGGAGTAATTTAACACGCTCAAGGAATTCAATTGCTGACTCATCCAATCTTGTAATTGCACCTTTAGGAGCAGCGATAGGAATTTTAACAAAGGCCATGGTTGTAGGCTTAGCTATATCATCTTCAATTAACTCTGGGTGGTAAACTGCTAAGTACAAATACAAAGCCTCGTTCTTACCTAATTTAATTCTACGATAGTAATAATTGTCGTGCCATGGATGAACACCACTAGACGTTCCTAATACCAAAGAAGATGTACCAGATGGTTTTACGCAAGTGATACGAGCAGCAGTATTAATACCGATTGTATTAGCAACAAAAACATTTGTTATTACCGCTGTTTCAGCAGCCTCAGCCATATCTAAATCAAGTACTTTACCAGAAGCAATGCCTGTCATTCCAATACCCAATAAAGCTTCACGCTCAGTTACTTCTTTCCACTCTTCACGTAAGTAATGAAAGTCTGTGTATGATGCTTGAATCGTGCCAATGAATGCCGCAGCTTGTGTTCTGTCTTCGTAATCAAACTGGTCTGTGATGTCTGAGGCGTTAATTTCTACAAGGTTGCAGAACTGAAAACAATTTAACGAAATCTCACAGCATGGATTCGTACCTAAATTCAAATCATTTGTGAAATAAAAACCAGGCTCACCTGAGTTACTCAATTCAACTTTCTTCCACAAGTCTAAGAATTGCTGTTTAGAAATCTTATCTCTAAGAAGCATAGCACTATTGTTAGCACGACCACGCTGAGCATTGTTATCATACCACGTACCAAATTTACAAGTAAGCATTTCTTCATCATCGTGATCAAACAAAGAAATCATTGCTGACCTTCTGATACCACCGCTCAATACTGCATCTGCTATATGACATAAGATATCATGGCATTGTATAGTAGATAATTGTGTTCCTTCTTCTACGCCTTGGAGAATACTTTCAATGTGAGCCAAACAAATCTTCAAAGGTTCTGGACCTGGAGCAACACCACCACTTGTGATTAGTCTCTCTCCTTTGGCACGAATCGATCTGAAATCAAAGTTTGGTTTCCAATTGCTGAGACCGAAATATCCCTTCATTAAAACCTTAATTGCATCAGCCCAACCTTCAATATTATCCGGAACTAAATAGCGTTTAGTTTTCTTTGGGTGAGTAATACTAGGTAATTTGGAAACATGATGTCTTTGGATAGAATACCCCACACCAGTGCCCGATAGTAATAAAAACATGGTCTCATTGAATGCCCTATAATCATCAATATGTAGATAGCTACAATTAAATAGACGAGCATTGTTAACCTCAATCGGCTTACCACCGAACTGAAGTGAACGCATAGAAGGGAGTACTTTCTTTTCATATACAAATTGGTAATTGATTCTGATTAACTTTTCGAGTTGAGGAAACTTACGAATGTGCATCTCCATATTACGAGTCACCATCTCTTCCCAAGTTTCCCTACGTTTTTCTGAATCTATGTATTTTGCATACTTAGCCCATACTACAACATCGGATAATATTTTGTGTTCTAATTCCATTAGAAAGCTTTTCCGTGTTTATAACCACGCATAGAGTTGTATTTCATTTTCAACTCAATGTGCTTTTCTAAATCGATACCAAGACCGCCACATAAATCAAATAGGCGAATTGCTACATCGGCAACCTCATCTTCAAAAGAAGACTTAACTGCAAGTTGAAATTTCTCTTTCCAAGCAATAGCTTTTAGCAAGAACTCTTCATCGGTTCTGTCTAATTCTAAATCTCTGCTTAAATCTTCAACTGCAAAAGGATCTGCATAGTGATTTTTACGTAGTGCTTCTTGGGCTTCTGCCAATTCACTAACGATTAACATTAACATTTCGGAAACATTTCTGTTTTCTGTTTCCCAGAAGCCTTTTTCTTTAGCTACTGCGTGTGCTTTCTCTATATAATTTTTCATAGGGGCTACAAATATAATCTGAGACCCTACGAAAAAGCAAATTAAATTTAAATTATTTTTTGGTAGACTTACCGTTCTGCCCGTTACGAGCACGATTCTTTTTTGCGGATTCCAAAACTAAACCACCGCTCTTTGTGTGACTTAAGTCTTTACCAGCAGCGTGTCTTTTTCCGTAAACACCACGTTTACGTGCCTCACGATTTAATTCAATACGTTTAGCAACCTCCGATGGTTTTTTATTATAGGCTTTTTGATAAGCCAAATCTCTACCCGTGGCTTTATTAGAACCAGGTGCTTTATTTTTTCCTACGATTGTGTTTCTTGCCATGGGTAAATTCGTCAATTAAAATAAATATTCCTAATACAAAAACAAGCATTAAAGTCGAAACAATATATGCTGTGTTCATTTCTTTTTAGCGGTCTTTAGAGATTGTTTAAAAGCTTTTGCTGTCGGAGCACCCTTAGTACCCGGCTTTCTCATAGTCTCTCCGCTACCTGCTGCAATACGCTTCTTCTTAGCGTTTACATTTGCATAAAGTCCTTGTTTCATCCCTGACCTTTGTATTTTTTTTGATAATTCCTACTACTCTTAGTAGAACTAGTCTTAGTCTTGGCGTGAACGCCTGGTCTACTAACTTTTGATTTAGCAGACCAAGATTTCACAGACGATTTGTCTTTATTTGCCATTATTTCTTTTTAGTGGCAGACTTCCACATTTGCTTTGCTGCTACAGCTTTACCAATAGCAGTTGCTTTTTTAGGAGACATACCTTTCTTTTCGTAACTCTTCGCTACAGCATCAGCCATAGGACCAAAACCCTTACCTTTTTTACCAATGTCTTTACCTGCTCTTGCAGCCTTTGCAATGGTGCTTCTTTGTTTTGCAGTTCCGTATGCCATTAGTTACCGTACATCATAGGCATTTTCATTGCCTTTTTAGCGGGAGATTTTTTAGCAGCAGTTTTCTTAGCAAACATAGCATCTTCTTTTTTTGCAACTTTTTTACTTTCGGTTTTTTCGTGCTTTACCATAGCTGCTTTAGAAGCGTACTTCTCCATGCCTCCGTGCTGAGAAATCTTCTTAGCAGGGGCTTTTTTCATTGGTTTTTTCATATTAATTGTAGTTTTTCTTAGTTGTTTTAAATTGAGATCCAGCTTTTTTAGCAGGCATTTTACTCTTTGTTTCCACGTATGGTCCTCCTCTTACTGTACCTGTATCTCCATAGTTATTTGAAGATTTGATTGTTGGTATTTTCTGAGCCGGCTTCGATACTGGAGCACTAACTGATTTAGTCATTGGCTTTATAGCAACTGTGTCCTTAACCATCGGTTTAGAAACGGCTGGTTTTGTTACGACCGTATCTTTGACTATTGGTTTACTTGCAGGTTTTTGATACTTTACAGGTTGTACTGGTTTTTTGTAAATGTCAATCCATCCTCCTCCTGTACCACGATTTGAAATACCTATTCCTCCTATCGGTTTAATTTTTTGACCTTTAGGGTTCATATTAAGATCATATCTTCCTGACTTATTGTTTGGACGGTAATTTACAAAATCATAATCTTTTTTTGAAAATTCTTTTGGTGAAACGCCTTTTTTTATATACAGCGGTGTATCGTCATTATTGAGTTTTATTTTTTTAAGTGTGTTTTTACTTTTGTTGTATAGATTTAAACTATCGCTATATGATTTTATTCTTTTATCGTTAGGATTTGAAGTATAAATTGGCTCTGCTGTTTTAGAAATAGCTGTTTTTTTCCAAGTAAAAGATTCATCCATTCTGGCAATCGGATTAACAGAAGTACCTTTAGGTTTAGGACCATTGCTCATTGCAGCTCTTTCGTACATATGATCCTTTAGTGACTTTGCCATATACAAATATAATTATTTTTTGGGTTTATTCTGTGATACCTTTACCTTACCACTTGGTTTGGTAGGTTTTGAGTTGTTGTGTTCTAGCTTCTTAGCTACAAAATTACAGTTATACATTAGCACTTCCATCTTTTACGGGCTTGTCTCAGTCTTGAATTAGGATCTGAGGCCGCACCCGGAAACATTTTCATTTGACCAGCACTACGAGCACAAAATGATTTGCGTCTCTTAGCGTCTGCACTACCTGCCTTTACCTTACCCGTAACGGCTGTTTTTAATTTACTACCTGGATTAGCCTTTCTATATGCTGCAACACCTTTAGCCGTCATACCTGCCCCACTTTTAGTAGGGAGGTAATTAGCAGATTTGCCTTTAGTTGTTTTAGCTATTGGGTTATCCTTTCTAGTTGCCATTTTAAACGTTTCTAGATAAAGCTGTTTGGAATGTATTTACGGCTGTATAAAAATTAGCTGCTTGTGTATCAGTTAAGCCTGTACCGATAGTCGCAAACGCAATTTGAGTTGGTGAAGGTTCAAATCCAGCAGATCCGTTTACAGCACAAACATAAATATTTTTATTAATTAACTGACTAGGAGCTTGACTGCTTCTACTATCGAATAAAGAATTATTTTTATAAAGTTTTATTACGGAGCTAAGTCTTGATACTAAATAAAAACCATGAGAGTCTGGGTTAGTACTAATAGTGGTATTCATACCTGCGTTTAGTCCATAATATAAATCACTCGAACCAGCGGCTTGTATATGTATACCATTATAACGACTAGTGTTTGCTCCAATCTGTCCATTGTCGGTAGGTAGTCCAATACTTCTAGAATATACAGAAATGTGTGCAGTACTCAAAGTACCGTTAACGCTAGGATTGTACCCAGTATCCATATAACCAGTACTTCCGTCTCCTGTTATTCCAGTACTACTAACTGCCACTGTACCTGTAATAGTACCTGTGAATGAAGAACTTATAAGATTCTGTCTAACAGCTATTGAACTATTACCAATCATAGGGTATGCAGCTTGAATAGAATTCCAAATACCATAAGCTTTCAAATCCACAACCAATTGCTTAACAGCGTTTTGTTCAGTTGTTGTAAGTGATCCTCCAGCAGCTACTACTCTGTCGATGTATGCTTGTCCGTCAGTATCAGGTGCACTACCACCAGAAGAAGCAATAATACTATTAAGTGTTAAATTCATAGTTTAGATAACTATATCACCGAACACATAAGCCTCAGTAGGACTGATGAAAAGTATTCCGGCAGTACTATACTGAGCATTTATCTTTAACTTACCACCAGAACTGCGTAAAGTCATACCAGCACCTGCAACGAAAGTAACTTGACCTGCTCCATATTGAGCAACCATTACTTGGTTTTCACGATTAAATACATTGGCAGGAACAGTTACGTTCACAGCACTTGCTGAGTTTATCTCAATTACTTTTTCAGAATCAAATAAAGTAAGTGTGTAAGCAGCGGTTTGTCTAGCACCTATATTGGTTGCTGAGATAGAACCAATTGGTATAATTTTACTTTCTCCAGAACTATTATCGAAGACTTCAAGTAGATCACTACTCTTGTCTAATTGTGTTGGGGACAACTTAGGTCCATTAGGGTTTATAGCCATGATTTTATATTTCGTTATTTTTATTTGTGAATTTTTCTGCTACAGTTCCGAGACCGTATGCAATGGTAATATATTCTACTGCCTCGATTGCTTTGATATCTTTATGTGCGAACATATATATAATCAAAGATAAGAATCCAATACCTCCAAGAAACCTCTTGTGAGAAGCTCCTTCGCTTGATGAGAACATATCTACAAAAAACTTTTTCATTTGATTATATCGCTTTGAGGATTGCTTATTTTCATCATTAAACCGCCTTCAAGTCTTTTAACTTCTTGGCCATTGTTTAACACGATGATTGTTGGAACTGTTCTGACTTTCATTTTGTCTTTTAGTTCTGGAAACTTATCCAAAGATAAGAAATAATATTTTACTCCGTTGACTGTTTTCCACTGGTAAGTATTTACTTTGTTCCATTCGTAGTTAATTTGAACTACTGTCTTACCATCATTTAAATTTGGAACTCCTTGCTCTGGTTTCTTAAATCCGAACCATATACCGATAACGGCTAGTGAGGCTATTGTTAAAAAAGTTTTCATCTCATTAAACGTTCTTCCATTTTTTCCAATCTCATATCAATTTTCTCAACCTTACGATCTATGTTATCTACTGTTGTTCGTAGTAACTGATCTTTTAATTGATACTCTTCGGCTGAGACCGCAGGTTTCGGTAATTGCTTTGCTTCTTCAATGTCAGATGAAAGTTTATAGTATACTCCCATCAATGACCCCAATCCACAAACTATTACGATTAAGAATTCCAACGTTAACGTAAATTTGGTATTCTTACTAACTTCCATACTTTGATTTTCCATTATTAACAAAGATAATAAATTAAAACAAAAAACGCAAACCTTTGTAGATTTGCGTTTCTAGATTTAGTACCTTAGATTTTCTAACTTTTAATTTAGATAACCCAAGGTAAAGGTGTATTTTCTGGAGATACAGGAGGATTGATTTGAGAATCAATTTGACCTTGAATACAAGCCTCAATGTTTTCTACTCCGTCTGGTGTTAATTCGCTTTTAATCCAAGTTGTAACGATTTCGTTTGTTAGATCTTCATAGGGAATAAATGTAGATACTGAAGCTGTAGAAAATTGCGCTACATTGCTTAAGGTTGCGGTATAAATACCGTCTACTCCTGTTACGTCATAGTAAGCAATTACTACATAGTTCTGTTCATTTTCGACTGGTTGTGTGTAAAGGGTAGTTACTACCCAAGTATAGTTTGTCATAGTTTTATGCTAATAATATTTTTTGTGCTACTCCGTTAATAATTACATCCCAAGTTTTAGTTTGTGCTGCTACCGCTGTTGTTACTGCTCCAGCGTTTGTTCCTGAACTACCAACTACAAATTGATTGTTTGCAGTTGCAGTTGCACCTACTCCTATAATTACTGAACCCGAAAAATTTCCAGTTACAGTATTATAACCTATTGCAACATTATTGGAACCAGTTGTATTATTTTGAGCAGCAAATGTACCTATACCAGTATTACCACCACCTGTAGAAAATAATAAAGAACCACTTCCAACACCAGTATTATTACTACTTGTTGTTGTGGTAGCAACAGATTGGTAACCTATTCCTGTATTATTTGTTCCTGTAGTAACTGCAAGTCCTGCCTGAAACCCTACTGCGGTATTGTTTGAGCCTGTAGATGCTTTTAACGCTTGATAACCCATAGCAACTAAACCCGTAGCCGATGTATTCGTCAATAATGCTTGTGCCCCTACTGCCGTATTACTATCTGCGGTATTCCCTTGTAATGCTTGAGCACCTATCGCAACACAACTAAATTGACCCGTACCTAATTGTAACGATAAATAACCAAGTGCTGTATTATTTCCTCCTGTAATATTTGCTCCTAACGATAAATTACCTAAAGCGGTATTATTTGCCCCTGTAGTATTTGCAACGCTTGATTGAAAACCTACTGCAGTGTTGTTTGAGCCTGTAGAAACTCTTAACGCTTGATAACCTATTGCGGTAATTTGTGTTCCACTTGTATTAGTTAAAGCAGCCTCATAACCTACTGCCGTATTATTTGATGCCGTATTATTTTGCAATGCCGTTCTACCAATTGCTACGTTATTACTTCCTGTCGAATTAAGCTGTAAAGAACGACCTCCTAAAGCAATATTACCTGTTCCCGTAGTTATAGAAGTTGCGGATAAATAACCTACAGCCGTATTGCTGCCCGCAGTTGAAACTCTTAACGCTTGGTAACCTACTGCAGTAGTTTCCGTTCCTGTTACGTTTAAAGCCAAAGTTTGAGATCCTATAGCAGTATTACCGTCTGCAGTAGTATTTAATCTCAAAGCATGTTTTCCAAAAGCAGTATTAAAGCTTCCTGTATTTGATAATAAAGCTTCATGCCCAAAAGCAGCATTGCTACCACCGGTTAAATTTGAAGATAAAGCCGATAAACCAAAAGCAGCATTATCTACACCGGTAGTGTTAGCCGTTAATGCTGTTTGACCAAAAGCAGTATTAGAAGCTATTGCTCCACCACCGTAATTTGTTACAGCCGTTGTAGAAAGCAAAAGAGGGGAGTCGTTTCCAGCTCCGTCAGATAATTTTTTTAATGTTGCGCTTATTGCGGTATTGTCCGTAGTTTTAATTAACCCAGAGAATGTTGTTGCTGGGGTTAATCCGCTTAATGTATTTCCCATATTATGACCAAGTTTCTGTTATATCGTTCCAAAAAGTTACTGTTAATAGTTGCCATTGAACATCTCTAAAGTCAAGAATAGAATCATATCTGACCTTATTTATACTAACACCAATGCCTATCATACCAAGTAAGCAATTACACTTCCACTAGTTAAAGTGATTGAACTAAAATAGTCTCCTTTAGGCATTGAAATAAGCATACCTTTTGTTAATGTTACTGAAGTGAGACCCAAATCAGAGGTTACATCATTTCCACTTTTGTTTAAAACAGCAGAAACTACTGCATCCGCATTTATAACAAAAGCTTGAAATCCTCCCGTATTAGCACTTGTGCCAGTCAATACTTTACACCCGGTCATTCCACCTTGAAAGTCTATTGATCTTGATTCGATAATTTCCATAATTCAAAGATACATAATAAAAACAAAAAAGGCAACCCTCTCAGATTGCCCTTCTTAAAACCTAAAACTAATTTATAAACAAGCAAGAGCTTGAGCCTTTGCCAATACGGTCAATTGCTCATTTTCTTTAATAAAGTTTTTTAGTGTTTCTACATCAGTAGGATCAAGCTCTAACTCTTCTCCTGCGTGTAATTTTAATGCCCAATGCCACAATTTAGCAGCATCTCCTTTGTTTGTAGTTGCTAAGATATTAGCAATTAATTTACCTAAATTGCTGTCTGCAATTTCTTTTCCGTCTAAACCTAAAAGGTTGTGATTTAAATTTATTTTCATATATTATAGTTTTGTTAATCCTAATTCGTTTAATGCCCAGTCGATTACATAGTTATCATCTGAGGCCCACAAAGAATATTCTTCTGTGGTCATGATTAAATTGCCTTCAATTAAAGTTGGTCCAGGAATCTCTGTTTGAACTTCATCAAATGCATAAGGAACTGCTTTTCTTAGTTCCCAATAAAAAGAAGGAGCAGCTTCACTAGATTCTTTTAAATCAATTTGAAGACATCTAAGACTGAAATACTTAGCAATTCCTTTGGTAGGTATTTCTATAGGTTGAATCTTAATCATTTTACAAATATAACTAATTTTATATTAAATTTACCCATGCACCATTTTCATAACCACGAAATTTATTTGTGGTTGTGTTATAATAAATCATTCCGTTTGTTCCTGATGGATCAGCTGTTAAATTACCTAGAGTTAACATATTTTGTATTCTAACCCTACCATTTACATCCATTTTGAATGTACCATTTGTAGTAGTTCCAATTAATAGGTTACCATCATTCGTAATTCTCATTCTTTCTCCATAGGAATCAGCGTTCCTTGTACGAAAAGTCATATAGGAACTTCGGTTTGCAGCAGTAGCCCAAGTTGCACTTAATCCAAATACTCTTATATCGGCTGCGTCTACGGGACCAATATTATCATCCCCTTGCCATCTTATACCACCAATTAAATCATTAGTGATTGCAAGACTATTTTTCATTTTGTACAATTCTATAAAAGCACCAAAAGTAGTTGAACTTGCAGTATTACAAGAAATTGTATGCTTTAGATCTCTAGCAACTGCAAAAAATGCCCCTTGTTCAATATTCTCATAAGTAGTTACTTGTTTATTGACTATCATTGAATTACCAAATTCTACGGGTAATGTCCAACTAGAAGTATTAGTTCCTATGTTAAATTGCAACATTGTCTGTCCACTTCCCGACCCAAGAAGATTACTATCCCAATCACTTCTTGGATAACCCGTAATACTAAAGTATCCACTTTGGTCAAAAAACATTATACTACCCACAGTCCCCGAAAGGAATCCACTAAATTTAACATAACTTAATCCCATCAAAGGAGTTCCTGCGGCATACCCCGATGTAACTTTAAATTGAGCACCAGTTGTTGGTACTGCATAATACTCACGAACTTCTATTGTATTGGTGGTGACGTTTCCTGCTGTAGTTACTTGATTTAAAGTAGGGACAATAGGAGTTTGATTTTGCCATTGAGAAGTAGTTGAATTATATGCTAAGACTTGAGCATTGGCAGGAGCACTTATGGTGACATCTGTTAATCCATTAAGATCTGAGGCCCCACCTAACGATAACGTATCTAACTCAACTACAATCCTACGAAGTCTAGACTCTTGGTCTTTATATTCTTGGTTACGAGTTGTTGCGTATAACTTATTCAGATATATCGCTTGTTTAAGTAACTCTTGTTTAGTAACCTCTAAAGACATTAATTAATCAAGTTAAAATTGATTATTTCTCCTTCTGAGAAGTGTTTAATTATTTCTTTCCAATGTACATCTGGAACAACTTGGCATCCAGCACTCCACTTATCGATTAGGCCTCCGAGACCTCCTCTATGTAAGTTGATTCCAAATAAGCCAAATTGCTTTGGTGCTCTTCTGTCTAAGGTAGCATCCTTATTTCCATCTCTGAAAATATCAATAGGTCTTACTTGTTGGAAGTAAGGCATCTTTAACCATAATGTACTCCAGTCTTGTTTGTATATGTATTTATGAGACCCAATCACTTGCTGTTCTACAGCGATGGCCGTCCCGGTAATTCCACCATAACTGATTGGATTCTGAACGTAGTACTTACCTGCTGTTGTAGAACAAGGAGCAACCTTTACAATTTCTCCACCTACAATCAAAACTACAAAGTCATCATAACTATTTGTAAGTTTTTCATCTGTACGTATGTATACCAAACCTTTGCTAACATGAACATATTTCTTGTTCAAGAATATTGTAGAGATATACTCTTTTAAAATGGCTAGTGTATTTTTTCCGATAACACCATCCACTTCTAAATTATAGCCTTTAGACTTTAAAAATATTTGTAATCCTTTCATTATAATGCTTGTCCGCTAAGTACGTAAGTATTTGTATTTATACAAGTAACTGTAATAACTCTGCCTCTCAAATTAGTAGGGTTATATGTTCCGCTTGGTGAAACTGTAATAGTTGTTCCTACAGCATTGATATAGTAAGCACTTGCCGAAACACCACAAGTAAAACTAATTGCTTGAACGGTATTGGTGATGATTGTAAATGATGCACCGGTAGTTACAGCAGGGCTATCTTGTAAGTTAAAATTAACAATACCAGAACCATGGCCAACTACATAAATAGAATCTCTGTTTAAATCTGCCAAAGGATACGCACCGGCAGAAGCAACCGCAACAATTGATTTAGTTTTTAATGCTACGTTTGCAGACAACTGAGCATCAGGAAGTGTACCACTATTAATTGCACTTGCGTTTAAGTTAGTTACTAAAGATCCGTTAGATGCTGGTAAACGACTAGTTCCATCTAATTGAACTAGTTGACTTGCACCATTAAAAGTATTACCTTGCACTGTTACTTGAGCACTCAAACGAGCATCTGCCAAAGTACCTCCGCTTATATTACTAGCATTTAAAGTTGTAAGTAAGTTACCGCTCAACGCAGGTAAACGTCCAATTGAATCTAATTGAACTAGTTTGTTTGCTATGTTAAATGTATTACCTTGAACTGTTACATTTGCAGATAACTGAGCATCAGGAAGTGTACCACTATTAATTGCACTTGCGTTTAAGTTAGTCAATAGAACACCACTTACTGCTGGTAATTGAGTAGAAGCATTTAACTGAACTAATTGACTAGCTCCGTTAAAAGTATTACCTTGAGTTGTAAAATTACCAGTAGCAATAATTGCTGTGGTCAAATCTGTTATTGTAGTTCGTTTAGTTTCACCAGCCGCAGTAGATGAAATATCTACAATAAGCAAAAGGTCACCCGAAGCAATAGATCCACCCGATAAAAGGGTTAATTCACTTATTGCACTATCTTTAAAATCGCTCATTTTTATAATATTATTTTATATCCGTTTTGTAATAATAACCAAGAACCATTCTGTTTAAGAAGGTATCCTCCAAGTTTAGATTTTTTCATTAGCAATCTACCTAATTCTGTGTCCATAAATGTTTCAATTTCTGCTGGTGTCACAGAACAATTACCGCATTTTTTTGCAAATCTTTTTGCTACAGATAACATTTTATCCATATTATCATTGTAACAACTGATACTCTCTAGGCAAAACAATATAAACAAACCTTTCTTCTGCTGTGTTTCCATAGCACAACAAGGAGTATCATATTTCTTAGCAGTATTGATTTTATTCTCCGTAGCAACGATTGCCTTACGGACTGCTAAGTAAGTACCTAAATAATCATATAGATTGATGTAAACCATTAGCAACCACAACTTGAACCAATAGACCAACTATTACAATCAGAATCTGATAGCATCAAAGTTATTTCATCAAATAAATCTTGTGCAAGTGTATAGTCTGCACATTCAAATGCTTGAACCATTCGATCATACATAAATTTAACCTCTGCATAATTATTGGTTTCCATATCGCTCAATGCCAATTTACCAATAGAACAAACTAAATCGTTCACTCTTAAAGAGTATTCAGTCAAGGCTGGAATTCCACTTCCAACAAAGTTTATTACGTATTTCCAAATACCGTCTTGTAAAGTAAAGGTCGGTACTACCGAAGTAACATCATTAAGCAAGTCATATGCCCTATCTACACTTGTAAAAAAAGTAGTAGTAATTAAATTAGAAGTTCCTATACTTACAGCAGAAGAAGGAAGATATATGTCTAAGTTTATTGCTGTTATTGGGCCTGAAGTATGTGCGACATTAGGAGGATTACCCCATCCACCAGGATTAGAGACAGCATTGTAATCACCAGTATTGTCGGTGATTACAATTTTATCATCGTAATTTATAATTCCAATTTTGATTGCTAGTGCCATAACTCAAAGATACAAAAATTATCTAAGGAATCAAACCGTTTTCATCTGCTATACCAACCCTCTTTAATTTCACCATCATATCCGGAGTAATCAAACCTCTTTCCTTCATAATTATCAAGTATTTCTTTTGTCTTTGGGTATAATACTCTTTCATATAACTATCGTTAGCGGCTTTCTGTGTTTTTTGGAATTGCTCAAATAAAGTAATAATTTTATTTTTTGCTCCTTCTACATCTCCATCTTCGATATTAGTTTTTATCTTAGCTTTGATGTCTATAATTTCATCACCATAAGACCTAAGAGATGTACGCATAAACTCTCCTCTCAATCTCAATTCTTGTCTGTATAAATCGTTAGGTAAACTATATCCAATAAACTTAGGTACATTTTCTGAATCATAACCATCGATAGTAGTTTTTTCTAACATCTGAAAATCATTTTTTAAAGGATTAGCAATAATTTGATCTATAGGTCTTGTTTTTTTGTTCCATTGCCATTCATAATTTTTACCAGACATTTGTTCGTACATTAGAGCAAAATCTATTAAGCCACTATATAATTTTGAAGACTCAAGATAGATTTGTTTTTCTTTGTTTCTTAATAAAACTGGTGTAGTATGGTCATGTATCGCAAAAGGATCAAATATTGCTTGTAAATAAGCAACAGCAGAATAATCTCCATCTGGATCGGCAATTGTAACTCTTGTGCTTAAATCTTCTCCAAATGGTCCTATTGCTTCTTTGAAAAATTCATTTCTTGTGCTTTCATTAAAAGAAATATTTCTATTTAATTTTTGTACTGTTTTTGTAATTGTTCTTCCAAATACAGCTGGCCAAGTATCGCCTTCTCTTTCCGAGAAAATCTCATTTGAGTTTTGTACCATTTGGGCATTTCCTTTATACATGAAAGAATAAAAAGATGGGAAGAAAACAGCCATTGATGTAGACAAGGTTCCTGATGCAAAATTTTCCCATGCTCCTTTACTTGCTTCTGGGTCTTTAAAATCAGAAAGTAATTGACCAATACGTGCTAAACCTTGGAACATCGGTAATGTCTCAATACCATTACTAAGTGTATTTTGAAACATAAAACCTATTCCATTTTTTGCATCATCTACTAATTCAGTCATAGAATCTTGATATGCTTTGCGATTAGCGTTATGAGTACTACCATATAAATTCATAGCATATCCAACAAAACCAGCATTATTTGTGTTTAAGATAACATCACCAGGCAATGCAAAACCACCTCTTCTTGCTATAAAATAATCTGTTCCTCTTGTTTTATAGTCACCACCAAAGAAATTTAAACCAGTTTTGGCAGCATTTTTTGCTTGTTCTGCTAAATATTCATAGTGCAAAGTAGCGTTATAAATACCTCCACGCAAATTAATATTTTTTAGATTTTTTTCTTTTTCTGGTTCTTGACCACTAGCCATAACAGCTCCACATTTAACTGCTGACATAGCAAAACCATAGATTGCAAAACTCGTTGCCATTTGAGCAGCATCGTGTGTTGTTTGTCTTTTTGCAGCAAACAATTCAATTTTATCTTTTTCGTATTGTAATCTTTTTCTTTCGCTGTTTAATTTTGGAATACCTTTTCCCCATTTATCACTAGAGTGAAACTGAAAATATTTATACTGATAATACCCTTCAGAAAAAATGTATTTGGCTGAAGCAATATGAGGCACAGTTTTAGCAATTGCACTACCTAAAAAGTTCACGGGAACTTTTGTAAATGGCATAAGAGTCCAAAGACCAGCATCTAAGATTTGTAATAAATTTTTACTTATTCCTAAAGCTGTAAATTGTCTTTTGGCTTCAGAAAAAATACCTGTTCCAGAAGTATTTGCACGATTTGCAATATATGCATTTTTAATTCCTTTTCTAAGAGAACCACGAATTGTTGATATACCTCCAGATATTAAATTATCTGCTAATAATGTACGTTTTAATCCTTCTTTTTCAAATGTTTCGTACAATTCTGGCATATTATAAAGAATAGTACTTAAAGAACGAATTGCATTTTTATCCAAATTTCCTTTTGCATCTTTAATCATATTATCAAATACACCACCTTGGTAATTTGTACCTTCGATGTTTTGAAAATAATCAATCATTGCACGTTGAGCTGCCATTTGACCAAATGCTATATCACCTCCGTATGCCATAACACGACCTACAAATTCAGAAGTAGCAGGACCAGCAGATGCTAATAACATTGATGCATTTCCACCTACTACAGCAGAAACAGGACCTAATCCAAAACTCCAAGCCAAACTACGAGCTAAAGTATAGTCTTTACCATCTCTTAATTCAATTGTGCCATCTTTTAATTTGGTGAGTGTTAAGTCTAAAGCATCTGCCTGTTCTTCCATAGTCATTTCAGATAATGATTTACCAGTAGTTTTTCTTATCATAACATTCATAAAGTTAAATGCCCACGCAGGATCTTTAAAGAAGTTTACTTGAGCAAGATTATCATAATAACGATTTAAACCTTTTGATGTATTTAAAGCACCATATTTAAAGTTATTCTGTTGAGTATAATGAATTCTATCTGATGTCAATTGTCTAGCCATTTTCCAATTTGAAAAACTTAAAGTATTACCTTTAATTCCTCTTCCTACTGAATCACGTAATTTTTGTATTCCTCTTGCTGCATAGTTAGTAGTCCAAAGATTGTTTTCTACGTTTGCAACTAAACTTAATACAGTAGTTGAAATTCCTAATAATGCTCTACTACCACCAGATGTTATTCTTTCATTCCAGAATATTGGTTTTCTAGCATCTAAGAATTGTGCTAAACGAATAGTGGCATCTCCTATTGCTTTTTCTGAGGCCCAATAAGTATCAAATGCATTATCACTCCAATCGGTATGTAATTCTTCTAAAGCCTTCTTATTTCTCTGTTGTGATGTTTTATAATCGTTTGCAAGAGAATTTAAAGTTTCTTTTTGTTTTTCTGTAAGAACTACTCCATTATTTTCTATAGCTCTTTCTAAAACGCTTAGAATATTCTTTTCGCTAAATGAACGAGCCATTTGTAAAATTCTACCTGCTTGGCTAAATAATTGAGATGAAACTTGGAATGCATATACTATAGATTCCGGATTGTATAAATTATCTCCAACTTTACCGGAACGAACTTGATCCGCCCAATCTAAAGTTTTATCTACTAAATTTCTATCTTGTGAAAACTTTTTAACAGCGTTGGTTAATTCAATAGCAATTTGGTCAAAGCCATTTGTTGCTAGATAATCAAGGAACAAATCCATAGTGACAGCACTATCAACTAAACCTATTCCAGTTTGACGTAATACATTAGAAACATCAGCAGCCGTTTGTTCAACTTTTAAATTTTTAACATCTTGTTCCAAATCTTCCATAAAGTCAGTTGGAAATTCTTTGTTTGCATCTAAAGCATTTTTAACAGTCTCACGATATTCTGCACCGAAGATATCAATTAACTCTGCGTTGCTCATATAATCCATATCCGTAACTGCTTTGAAAATTTCCAATGGAGAAAAATTAACCATTACTCCATTGTGTTCCATACCATCTGCAATTAAATCTTCATAAATTAAACCAAGTTGACCTAAATTATTGGTGATTTGTTGTTTAATATATTTTTGACGATCAAAGAATACATCGTGAACCTTAGTCATCGTCTCCATAGCAATTTTGGCTTGTGCTTGTTTAAACGAATTTTCATCAAAATTGGCAAGACCTATTTGTTCTTTGATGTGCTTAGGAGTATAACCTTTATTAATAAGGGCCATATAACTCGAAATCTTATTGTTATTACTTTGCATCATCGCCCTGTGATATTCAGAACCGATGTTACTATAGTTCAATTGACCTTTATTTTTATAGCCGTCAATAATCGGTTTTAAATGTTTAGCAAAAAATGAATCAGGATCATTTATATCTTTGATTGTGATATAAGGATCAAATATTTTTGTTTCTCCATCGGCATCTTCGGCAGCATTTTTTTCATGTATATCATCTACAATAAGACCTTTTTGAGTAATGGTAACATGATGAGCACCATTTTTACTAAATACTTTTGCTTCAAAACCACTTTGTTTAGTAATTTCTTTTGCAAGTTCTTGCATATCTGATAAAGAAAAACTACTATATTCTCTAAAAGAAATTGATAAAGCTGGTTGTTTTGTAACAAAAGAAAGTTGATTTTTACCATTTAAATCTGACCTTGAAAAACCAACAATTTCATAAGCAGTATTGCTAAACATTAAATTATGCGCTGCAAATCTGTAGAAATCATAGTCAAAACCTCTTTTATAAAGGTTTGCTATTGTGTTTTTAAATACATATTTACAACCTTCACCTAGCCATACTTTCGATTCCATACCTTGTTTTATTTCATATTCAGGAGCAGGGAATAGATTTTCTACGTTGTTTATCCATATGCCATTTTTCTTGGCCCAATCTTCTAAGTGGTTTTCTTGTTCTCTGATTGTTTGTTCAGAAGCTCTGGTGCCCGTGTTAAACTCTTTCGAAAATCTTCCAAGCTCATTAAAGGCCTCTTTTCCCACATTTCCAATGCTGTACTTGTTTGCTTGGGGGCTAAGTTGTTGCTCTGCGAGAGTTCCGAGTTGTCGTTCGTTTCCGTTTTCATCTATTAATAATGTATTTTTAAGTTGTCCTTTGTTAATTATAGTTGTTGTACTGACAGGTTTAGTAATAGTAACACCTATCGCACCAAATGTATTGTTTTTTTCTACTACAGCAGATGGTCCTAATCTATCTTGAATGTATTCAAGTAATTCATTACCGTCAAATCCTTTTTGATATGCTCCAGTACTTTCAATCTTGTAACTTTTGCTTTCTAATCCCGGCTTTCCTCCTTTAGTTGGTTGAATATCTCCAGCCCATTTACGAGTACTTATTACTGCTTTACCGCCTTCGTTCAATTTATCGTAAATATCTTGAACGATAGCATCACGTACATCTTTCGGTACGACATTTAATACGTTCAATGATACAACAGCATCATATTTTTTATTTATTTGATCTGAGGCCGTAAAAGTAGGTTTTTCTTTACCTTGCCATCTTTCTGTGTTTGGTTCATAAGAATCTATTGTTCTACCTAATTTACTACCTAACACATCTACTCCAAGACCTAACCCTGCTCCGTAATCTAAAACATCACCTTTTACATCAGCAATTATATTAGCAACTTTATTGTAAGATGCTACGGTATTAGCACGTTGAGTTGTACCACTACTTTTTTCAGCTGCTATTTGACCTTTATTAATTGTGTTATCAATCCTAGGTTTTTTATTCAATAAATCATTTAAAGTAACAGAAGAACCAAAATTATCTCTAAGTTTATTAGTTTTTAATTCTTTAGTTACTTTGTCTTCAGAATCAAATAAACTATCTTTATTAAAAATAAGAAAGTTGTCTACTCCTATTTTATTTTCTTGCAAGATATCTTCATCTTTAAAAGCAATACCTGTATATCCTTGAGATTTAAGTTTTTCTATTAAAGCCTCAACATCTTTTTCATTAATAGAAGTTTCGAATCGTGGGTCTAAAAGTTCATGTATACCTAATTCATCTGTAGTCCAACCTTCTTCTCTTGGCTTAAGTCCTAAATCGTTAATAGTTTTTCTAACTAAATCTTCAGAAGCCATTTCAATCGGATTTATAAAAAACTTGCTAACTTTTCCATAATTCATATTAGCAAATTCTTTCGCTTGTCTTCTATCGCTAGCTACATATAAATTATTTCCTTCGTTATCAAAATTGCCTCCGTGGTATACTGGTATAGTTTCATTTAGATTAAAATCATTTTGTGCTTTATTAGTAATTTTACCTTTTGCTTTAGTTTCTTTAGAGCCTTTGTTTGTTTTTTCTGTTTGACGATTTGTTTTCAATTTACCTGTAACTTGTCCACTAGCTAAAGTGTCAGATAAATCATTCATATACTCAATGAAATCCTTACGATTATTTATACTATTGAAAATTTGAACTCTACCTTTAGAAACATACGCCACAAAATCAGAAATGGCTTTAGCAATTTTATCTATGGTAGACAAATCTAATTTCTTTCCGTCTCTAGACATAAGAGCTGCCAATTCTACTAAAAACTCTTCACCTTTTTGATTATCTCTATATTCCTCAACTAAACTATTTAAGTTTGCTAAATTCTTTTCGCCTACTTGAGATGCAAGTACATTTTGTAAACTTTCTTTCATTCTATTAAATAATTCTGGATTTTGTCCTAAACTATTTAATAGAAGTACGTGTGAAACTTCGTGACCAATAGTTGTAGAATTTGCAGTATCCATATTAATTTGAATTTGTGCTTGAAACTTGCCCGTTTTCTCATTAAATGATATAGTTATGTTTCCATTTCTATTTTTCTTTGTATCCAAACTAGTCATCGTTTCATTAAAATCATTAGTATTTAATAAAACAATGTTAACACCCGGAGTTGCTTCGTCTAGTACTCCTTGTAATCTTTTAGCATCATCTAATATTACATCTGCATTTTGTTGTCCAGCAGCCCTTGCATTATCAGCAATTAAATTTAATTTTTCTTCATCTTTAACTATCGCACCTGTTTTACTTGCCTTTGTACTTAATCCTGTTACAATCTGAGGCCCAGAAACAACCTTAGTATCGTTCTCTGTCATTTGTTTTTTGAATTCCTCAAGACCTTTAGTTATTTCTTGGTTTTGAGTTTCAACTTTAATTTTACCATCTAGTAAATCATTTGCAAATTTTTCATCATTCAATGAAGCAATTAAATCAGTATCATCTACAATGATGGATTGTTTATTATCAAAAGTAATTTTGGTATAATTTAAATTCTTTCCGTTTGGAATATCTGACATTTTTTTATCCAAACTTTTAATTTGAGAATCGATAGCATTTTTTAAATTCTCATCGGTTTGAGCATCAGATGCTTTTTGTAATTTAGCCTTTTTTGAAGCCAATGCCAAGTAATACTTTTGATGATCTGGATTTTCTATTATTTCTTTAGCAGCAGGAAAAGTTTTAATTACTTCATCAAATGCTTTTCTCATATCCGCTAATTCATTAGCATCAATTTGACCTGTGCGATATAGCATTTCTGGAATAAAACCAACTCCTTTTTCTCCTATAATTTGCATAGCATCACTAACCATTTGACTTAGTCCGCTATCTTTTAATTTATTAAGTACACGATTCTTTGCTATCTCTACTTGCTTTTCTCTATATGTTTCCATCATTGCACTACCACCACCTAAAACCATTACAGTTGGGGTAATGTTAATCATAGTAGACATACCATTTTTACTAGTCCAATCCCAAAAACCATCTGGGTTTTCAGTAGTATATTTATACTCTAAGTAACTTTGTGGTAATTCTTGAGCTCCTTCTGTTAATAATTCAAAAGTCGTACCTGCACCAAACTTTTTAGCTATCCCTCCTATTCCTACTCCTTTTCCTAATTTACCAAGGAAACCTTTTGTAAAAGGTAACATTTCTGCTACATATGTAGGAGCAAGTAATAATTGAACTCTTAAGCTTTCAGCAGCAGCGTTTTCAGCATCTGCAACAGATCCTGTTCTTTTAAAAGCATTTTTATAATTCTGACCAGTTTGATCCCAAGTATCTTGAGCAAAACCTATTGAACCACCTACATATGCACTACCACCTAAAAGTGTTGCAGCCATTGCTGGTGCATAATTAACAGTTTGCATAGCAAGATTTTGTACAACATTTTTTAACGCTGCTGTACTTAATAATCCTTCTACTTCTAAAACTTTATCAAATGGTGAAATATGAACTTCGCTCTTTTTTTGTACTAATTGTAAATGTTTTAATAAACCAGTTAGTGGATTATTTTCATATCCTACAGCAGCACTAATAGATTGTATTGCATTTTCAAAATTATCAGCAGCTCTTCCTTGAATAATATCTACTATTCTCCACCCTAGGTTTGAACTATTGCGTTCTTCATCTATTGCAAAGTCATCGTATGCATCACGATAAGCATCTCTATATTTACGATACGCTGCTGTTGTTACTCTTGCTCCTTCTTCGTTTGCGTCATGAGCAACACCATATTTTTTTTGTAGTTTTTCAAAGTCTTTTTCAGATTGACCATCAAGTTGAATTTGATATTGAGTATATTTTTCTTCTGCTGCCTTTTTTAAATCGTTTTTAAGTTTTTCGTTTTTGTCGTTTTCTTCTTTTACAAAATTTACATACTTTGCATATTCAGCTGCATTTTGTTCTGGCGTTATATTAGGAGTTTGAGAAAATGACAAATATGTTTGATAAGAAAGATTAACACTTTGTTTAGATGCCTCAGCAGCTTTTTTCATTGTTTGTTCAAAGTCATTTGCTAAACTTAAACTATATGAATTTAAAACTTTATTTTTATCAAACACTAATTGCTTTATGTCTTTTTCAAAATCTAAATTTGCCCTTGATATATCTTCAGCAAAAATATTTTTATCATTTACTTTTTTCTCAACTATATTTTCAATTAAATTTTCTTCTGCTCTTTGTGACAATAAACGAATCATACGAGGTTTAATAATAGCTATAACATCTTCTTTGCTCATATCTAAGCGTTTCAATGTTTCATCTTTAATAAAGCCCATAGGAGCATTTAAATATTTATCTACTTGGTCTTCTATATAAATAGGATTGATTTTTGGATTGTTAGCATCATCTAGCATTACTAATCCATAATCTCCAGCTAATTGTCTGTTTGGATTTAATCCTTTAGAACTTGTTTTAGTTATTTTTCCAACATTATTAATACTTTCTGTTGTAATTGTTGTAAGTGCTGGATTATCATAGAAATTAACTGGCAAATTAAAATTAGAACTTTTTAAAATTTTATTAATCTCTGGAGTGATTATTTGGTCAAATTGATTTCCTGCAATATTTAAATCTCCTTCGACATCAAATCTTCTATCAGAAGAAGTAGCAATACTTAAATCTTGGTACGCTGAATAATTTCTTACGTAACTTTCTAATAAATTTTGACTTTGTTCAACTGGCTTAGGTTTGTTTAACTCGGTTAAACTTTCAGTTAATGTAAACTCTTTAAAAGGTGCTCCTTTTTGAATTGGGGCAAAATTAATTGCTTGAGTACCTTCGCCTTTTGGTTTTATCTCAATGTTGTTATTGTTAATATTAACATTGAATTTTTTATTTGCTGTTTTTACTATGGCATCTAAATCTTCTTGAGCATTAGGGTCAGATTTAAATTGTTTATATAATTGTACAAAATTATCTGTTTTATCCTTTAGTAAATTTAAATTTACATTAGGCTGAGCTAATAAATTTTGTATCTCTCCATATAAGGTTTGATACTGATTCTTCATAGAACCAGTATATGGCATTTGTCCTACAGACTTTATAATACCATTTGTCGGGGTAGGTTTTGGTATTGATGGACCAGTAGAATTTTCAAATCCTACACTCATCAAATTATTGTTTTCTTGTTGACTTACATTTCCAGCGTTTTCTGGTAAATTCGCTTGGGTTTGGTCCACCACATTTTCAGTCTGTCCACCCGAAAGAGATTGAAAAGAAGAACTTTCTTCTGCGAGGTTTTGAATAATCGGTTGGTCTTTTTTTTTTAAATATTCTGAGGCCGATTTCACTCCGAATAAATCTTCAAGTTGTTTATCTGCCTCTGGGGCACTAGTAATAAACTCTTGAAAATCTTCTTTGTTGTTAAAGTACTGACCGAAATCAGGTTTTTGGCTTAACTCGCCATACAGTTCTTCAAAATTTTCTGCCATTTTTTATTTTTTAACGTATTGTTTTACTAAATTATTTATTTGATCAAGACTTGTAAATGTTTTTCCTTGGAGTGCATTAGTTGCTTTGGTTGCTTTTTCTTTCATAATATTCAAATAAGTTCCCATTTGTTGTAAGTTCCATTTATTACCAGCCAATTTAGCATAAGAATAATTTTCCAAAGGAGTATAATAAGTTCCTCCCGGATGACTAAACTCAACAAATGGAGCAACTCCTTTTATTAGAGCAAACTCATTTGCGTGAGCAATAATTTTATCTCCGTTTACTAGTTTATAAGGTAAAGTACGAACACGATCTATTTGAACATCTTCTTTAGTACCGTTTAAACTATTTCCATAAGAATCAGTAAATAAGTTACTAGGATCAATTTTTACTGGTCCTACTTGAATATCTTCAGCAGAATAACTAGGTAAACCTAATTTTGTCTTTCTCTGTTCTGTAGTAGTTTTTTTATTGTTTACTTTTTCCCCAGGGGTTTTTAAATCAACTATTTCTAAATTATCAGTTGGTGTAACTGGATCTTGTAAAGTTCCAGGATTTATTACACTAAAATTATTACCTTTTTTCTCTTGAATTAATTTTCCTTTTAATTCAGGATTAGAGAATTGAGAAACTGACATCATTAAAGCATTTTTCGCTTTGGTAAAATCTTCTTCGGTATAAGTACCATCTTCTTGAGGTACTATATTTAATCTTGCATTGGCCGATACCTGCTGAACAACCTCTGGATTCAAAGTCATATAATCTATAACTTCATCTTCAATTGACCTAGGTCTACCATCTAAATATAAACCTTTATTTTTTGGATCGGTATAAGCACTTTCAGCATCAGCTATAGTCAATGGTCTAACAGATTGTGTTTGTAATTCTTTAGCACCATATGCGTCTGGAATAGAAACAACATTTCGTCCTAAAATAGTCTTACCTAATTTTTGTACTTTATCTGCCAAATCTTTTTGATATGGAATAGCATCGACTGCATTCAACACTGGTAAACCTTCAGGAGTTATACCAAAGTAATTATCCATACTATTAGGATTTTGGTCTTTATATTTCAAAAGATCCTCACGAGATTTTGCGTTTTTGTAAACATTTAAAAACGGTTGTAAATGTTCTCCGGTAAATTTCTTTTTACCATCTACAAATTTAACATCTTCGTCAAACTTGCTATAAATTCTAGAAAAACTTTTTAGTTCTCCCATCTTTTGGTCTACATTTAACATCAATTCTCCTAATTGATTTGTGCCATAGGGACTACCAGAAGATTGTATGTCTGAAATAGATTGGATAGTACTTTCTAAAAGCTTTCTTGCCTCTGGCATAACCAAAGGATGCAGAGCATCTTTCTGACGAAATAACTCAAAAACCTTTTCTTTATCTTTATCTTCTTTTGTTTTTGCCGCTACTCCAGCTTTTAATTGTCTATTTTTTTCTGCTTCGCCAGCTCTAAAAGACATTTCACCGAGTTTTTCAGCAAACTGGTTTCTACCTTGTAAGCTTATCGCTTCCCCTATTGATGGTGCTTCTGCCATTGTTAATATTGTTTAAACATAGAACCGATTCCTTTTTTACCACCCATTGAATATGGTAAATTTAGCAAATTAGGAGAAGTTTCTTCGTAGTCATTAAACTCACCTGCTAAATCTACATTTGTTCCTCCCATTGTTGGTGGTAAATTATTAGGATTTGTTCTATTAAAATTTAATCTTTGACTTCCTCCCATAGATAATGGTAAATTATAAGCAATACTTTTTGCGATTTTTGGCATATTTAAATTTCCAAAACTACCACCAAAGGTATATGGACTATTGTTTGCGGTAGTACTTGCATCAGTATTTTTAGCAGTACTTCCAGCATCATTATCCACTCCGTTTACTTTTGCATATAAATCACGATCTTTTTGTGCTTCTGATAATTTCATATTCATCATTGCAAAACCACTAGCCGCACCTAAAGCATCTTGAAAACCTTGTTGTTTTGCTAAACCATAACCTTTCAGCATTTCTTGTCTTTGGTTTATATCAACACCAATATCTCTTTGTTGCAAACCACTAAGTTCTCTATTTGTTCCAATCATACCTTGCATACCTTGTCTTTGAGCAGCCTCATTTTGTGCCGCTAAACTCAAAGCAAAATTTGCATTATTTACTCCTGCCATTCTAGAAAGAGCATTTGACATTTGTCCTCCTGACATATCATTTGCCGCTCTTTGATTAGATAATTGAGACATAGCAAAATTTTGATTGGCTAAAGCTTTTGATGCTGGAGTTAATCCTTGTCTATATTGTTTTTCTTGCAATGCTCTATTCTGTATTAAAGGATTAGCAGCATCCATAAAACGAGCTTGTCGTTGTTTATTTAAAGCATCTAAACCTTGTTGTGCTTTAATACCTCTGTAAAGTCCGTAGAGTCCTTGAGCTCCTGCTATAATTGCTGGTAACATATATTTACAAATTTAGTTAATTATTATTGATTATACAAACGAGGCATTGCTCTAAACTTAACTATAGCATTAATAAGCTTTTGACCTACAGATGTACTCTTCAAGTTAATTTTAATTTTAAGCCAACGTCCCCATAGTCTACTAGTATCGTTGGAGTTTACTCCTGTTCCAGTAGAATCATTTTTTATATTGCTGTAATACAAATCTTCTCTCAAATCAAAATCATTTTGTACTAAGAAAGAAATGTGGTTCTTAGTTGTAAAGTTCGCAGCAAATGGTTTTTGTTCACTTGCTATTTGTAATGCTTCATAGTTCTTTGATATGTTAGGCTCGTAGTTCATTACCATTTCTATATTTGCATCTTGTGCTGTTCCATAGAATGTACTTTCTGAGCCTGAATCATGTAAAAATAATTGATTTAAAGCAGAAGGATTTACACTAAAGAAATTGTTATTGTAAGGAATATAAAGATTTGGAAAATAAGTATGAAAACAAACAAATCCATTTTTTAATTCATCATAAACTAAGGTAAATTGTTTATTAGATACACCATCATTATATTTAAAAGTAAAAATGGCTTCAGAATATTTATCATTCCAAATACCATGAACTCCTTTAGCGGATAATGGAAAATATTCATTGGAAATATATTTTCCATTATTTAATAAATAACTCATTAACCCTTTATCACTTATTACTCTTGTTCCGTCTTGACCAAAACGAATTATTTTTTGTAATCTATCGTTATACCAATATATCGATTGCTTTCCAGCTGAATTTTTTCCTATAATTATACTAGTCTTTTTTGATGTGCCAATATTACTAATTTCTTCTCCTCTAGAAGACAGAATTGATCCTGATCCGATAACAATATCAGATCCTGTTTGACCATTCAATAAACTAGGGTCTCTAAAATATTGTCTTTGAAAACTAAATTCTTGCCAAGTATAAAAATTATTATTTATAATTTCATGATGTGAAATTTCTCCATTTGCTAAGTCTAAATCGCTAAAACTGCTTGGTTCAAAAAGCATAAAGTTATTTTTTATACTACCTATAGTTTTTTTACTACTCCAAACAATTCTAGTTGGAAATTTATAGTCTGTTAAATTATTATCATAATAATACCCTAATTCACCAAATAATATATTACTCGGTGTATATCCATCATCATAGTTATTTTGATTTGATGCTTCAAATGGCACTTCTAACCAATAAAGTGCTTTGCTTCCTATTGTACCTTGACCATATGTTCCTGCTGCTCTAGGGTTAACATATTGAGGAAATGCATATCCACTACCACCTTGATCATTTCCATCCCATTCTACAACATTAAACATTTGAGTATTTAATACATTTTGAGAATAAAAACTCCAACCAGATGCTTGTCCTGTAGGAGTAGAAGTATTATTAAATCGAGTTGATTGAAGTTTTAAATGTGATTTTTGATTAAATGTGTCACCTCCAAAAACAGATACATTGTTTTTTACTCCATTATCAGCGTCTAATAAAATATAATATTGCCCTGTAGAATAGTATGTTGTATTTTCAGTATTTGGTGGATATTTTTTATTGGCTTTTAAATCTCTAAATATTTGGGTATAATAATGACCATATTCATTTGCATTTAGAGGCGCACTTAAAGCAGGAATTGGGCTTGGTAATTTAAATCCATATGCAGCAGTAAATACCTCAGCACTACCAGCATCTGTATTTAAAGCGAAATTGTCTCCGGGAACTAGATTAGGATATTCACCAGCAGAATTGATTTCTCCTCCTTTCACTGGGGTAACTGTACTAAAACTCAAAGAAACTGCATTTCGATCATAAAAATAACCTGGAAAATCTTGATATTTACTTAAACCAGATGCTCTACTTATACCACTTGCTTGTACCATATTTGTACGATCAAAAGGGTATGAAATTTTTAATTGGTCTCCGCTTTCATAAGTGTAATCTCTTCCAAAATAAAAATCAGCAGAAAAGAAAAAAGTTCTTTGTGAAGGAGTAGTTCCACCAAGAAGAATACCATTGTTAAATACACCTAAAGGAGTGTACCAAGTGCCCCCTGATGTTTTTGCTCCTGTCGTACTTCTAAATAATAAACCAGTAGCCAAAACTTCTGGGATACGTTCTGCTCTTACAATTTTATAAGAACTTATCAAATCAGAAACTCTAACTCCGTTTGTTTTTACTGCATCGCTATAGTCTAAATTGATATTATGGAATCTTGGATAATAAACTTTAGTATACGCAGCATCGCTAGTAGTAAGATTTATATCTAAAGTTGCTATATTTACAGAACCAGTTCCTGATGTTCCTAAAGAAACAACTGTTGGAGAAGTAAAATATGTATCGCTTAATTGAAAAGTATTTGTAGTAACTGATGTTGCGTAATAAACTTTACCAGATGTAACTCCACTCAAGCCTGTCAATACAGTTACAACAACTTCGTCTCCTTCTTGAAACATATGGTTAGTTAATGTAATGGTATTTGTTCCTACATCTACAGAAGTAATTGTTCCACCTAGCATTGTTCTCCTTGTTCCTATTACATTAGTAGTACTAGAATCAAATCTAATATCCTCTAACCAATAAGGAGAACTCCATTTATTTGTTTTTTTCCACTTTACTTGAATACCAAAACGATAAGTATCATTGAACATATAACCCGTGTAATTCATTACGTTCATAGGATCTTGGTATTCTCCAAATTTATAAGCAGGTTCTCCTTTAGTTGACAATGAACCAATTCCACCTAAACCTGTTATATATTTTTGATGTAAAGAATGGTTTATTACTGAGGCCCAATCTCTTAAATCAAATTCTTTTTCTTGAGAAATATTACTTAAAACTAATCTATTATCAAAAAGTTTTAAATTTTTAGCTGATGCATAAGATTGTTTTAATGCTAATAACTCTGGAATACTAAGTACAATGTTATCATCACCAATACCAGTATGTTCAATTTTTAATTCAGTTTGTGATTCTCCTAATTTAAATCTTCTAATAATTTTTGGAGTAAATGCTTTACCACCATATTCAATTACAGTTAATTCAAAATAACTATATATACCAGGAGTAAAATTTTTAACTTGGAGTTTAATTCCTTTATTTGTTATAGTTCCTGTTTCATCTCCTGCTATACTCGATGCTTTTAATGTTTTTGCGCTGTAAACATTAATAGGATTGGTTGGATATAAAAATTCTGTTGCAGAAAAATCATTCATAATAAATCTACCAGAATATCTTTTATTACCAGAGGGTAGTCTTCCTAACCCTTCTACAACTTCAATATTATCTATATAAATATTTTCTAAACCTTTAAATACAGCACTTTCAAAATTAATTGTATCTAATTCATAAAAACCACCTTCTGTATATGAAAATCCATTTAGTGTTCTTTTTAGTGTTTTTTTCAATCGTAAAGAACGTACAGGATTTAAGTTATCTGTCCAATAAAAATTAATGTAGTCATTAATTTCTTCAAGATCAACATCTAATATTTTAGTTTGAAAAAAAGTAAGTTTTTTAGAACGCAATAAAGTTACATATGCGTAACCAGCACCACTAGGGTACACAACACCAATTTCACTAACTTGCGAACTACCATCAGAATTGGTTAAACTACCAGCAGAATAAACAAACAAGTCATCTCCCAATTGTTTAGATCCAATAACACTAAAAGAACCACCTGTAGCAATGTATTCGGTTTTTACTTTTATAGAACATAATTCTGCTGTAATATTTTGTACTGTCAAAACAAAATCTGTATCTAAAGAAGTGCTTAAATCAAAATAACCAGTATAAGTTCCAGTTGGCTCAAATGGATTAACACCAGGGTATGTAAAGTTTCCTCCATACGCACTATTAGCCAAGGTATTTAAATATCCTTTTAAAGCACTCGCATAACCACTTAAAGAAGTACCTCCTAAATTCAAATTAGCATTTGTGAAATAAACATTACTATTAGTTTTTAAAATTAAAGTACCTTCGTTTGCAGTTACAGCACCACTAGCAATATCTGTTACATCAAAAAATATTCTATATAACTTATTTGTTGACGTATAATTTGATACACTCGCACTTAACGAATTTCCATTAATCGGCATAATACCTGCAAAGTTTCCACCATCTGTTTGACGATGGCGAATATTATTTGCATCAGTATAGTTACCTTGATTGATATAAGATACGTCAGTATCTTTATCCATTATTCCAGATGGAGTTACTCTTATCTGAGCCATTAAGTATTTGCTAATTTTTGTGTTTGAAATTCACGTTGATAATTTTGAATTATAGCAACGCCAAAGTCTTTAAAGTATCTACGGGTGTATTTCCATCCGATGTAAGCAACAAGCATGCGTTCCCAGTCTTCAGGAAGTATTAGTGAACCATGTTCATCTGTTCTGAGACCGTAGTATTTAAAAACTACTTTTGTACCATCGGCAACCATTTTAATCATCTCTCCGTTAACCAAAGCAGGATAGTTTCTAAAAATTAATGTTTCGCCTTGAATTGTATAGTCAACATCTGGACAATATTTTTCTCCAGACACACAAAGATAAACTCCGATTATGCTATTGACATCGACTGGAATAGTCGCTTTGTTGTCATAAATCGTAAGGCTCTCTTGTTTTTCAATAAGTTTATTTCTTGTCTTATGTGAACGCATCGCTTGGTTGATTAGTACCTCAAACCACAAAGCATTATTCTCATAACTACAATTCAACTCTTCACAAGCAGCTGCTATAATGTCATCTATTTTCATTATTTTGGTATTCTTGTAATATTATCTGTTCCTGATTCTGCAAGACGATTTGTTTTTCTAAACAAGTCTCCAGTTACGTATTCAACAATATCATGTTTTAAATTTGTATCAACAGGATAGTGATCAAGCACTTTATCAAAATTAGGAATAGTAGTTGGATTATTAAACATACCCCTAACTTGAACGTATTGTAATTTAGAATTATTGTAAAATATTAAAGAAATTTTACCTTGAGTCAAGTGTTTAAAATCCCACATAACTTCTTTTTTCTTAAAAAATAAAGAGTGTCTAGTGAGTGTTGTAAACCCTTTTCTGATTCTAACAAAAGGCTTTAGTCCATTTGCATGACCTACATACACAAAACCATCGTTCTGACCATCTGTAGTAATTACATTTGGACATTCAAATAATACTACATCACAATTCTTTTCTGTATCACTAAAACGGATATCTATTGTTTGTACCCACGCATCATTGATAAACTTACCTACTTTAATTAAGTAACTAGAAATTAAATGTGCTCTAGCAGAGTGTATTTTGGTTTCAATATATTCATCATCGAAACGAGTTTCATTGTAAGTCATACCACTTAACAAGTCACTTTTTATTTCATCTACGATTTCTTGTAAGTAAATCATTATGGGTTATTAATTATATCCTGCGTTGCAGATTGTTTAGTTTGATAATCTTTGGTCTGAGCCCCAAAGTTCAATACACATTCGTCCATAAGACGATAAAGAAATTTCTGAGAATAATAAGTTTTTAAATCTATTGATGTATCCGCAACTGAAATATCGACAGGAGGAACACAAACATAGTCTATACTAATTGTAGCAGGTGTTGGAGTTAGTCTCACAGATCTAAAAGCCGATGCTCCATTATTAATAAACTCATAACGAGGAGTTACTATATTAGCTTTATGGAAAGAACCAGCCTTACGAACAGAAGACATCTGCTTTAATTCTAAACTATACATCCAAGTATATGTTCCAGCCGTTGTTGCAAATACCCCAGCAGTTGTTTTGGCTTGAAATGTGTCTCCGTTTACTTTGCTAACAATATAAGTTGTTCCGGATAATTTAATTGTTGATCCTTTACGAAGAGTGTGTTTTACACTACTCAAAGTAGTTCCACTAGCAGTTACTACCAAACTCTGTTCATAATTTCCTAAAATACGCATTGTATGCATATAATAAGGAATTTCATTTGCAGGTGGGGTTGGAGTTGTTACACCGGCATTTAATGTACATACTCCAAGCGTAGGAGTAAATACTTTTTCTTTCAAAAAGAAACCGACTAGTTCATCTGATTCTTTTTCAAAAGATAAATTGTGATACATATTATCCACAAGTCTGTACATTGATTCTTTTATCAATGAGTTAGCCTTCGTATTATCTAGAAAAGCAGAATACGCTTTGTCTATTTTTTGCTGAAGATATGTCCAAAATAGTGCACCTGTCATTTTATCAAAGATACAAAAAATTAAAGAAACAAAAAAGGGGTATTAATAGACCCCTTTGATGTAAACATATTAAATAACCTATTATTTAAGATTTACCAGCTCTTTTCTTTTCTGTGGCAGATAAGATTGGAATCAAATTTTCTAATTCTTTTGGTAATTCTAAATCATTTCCAAGAGTTTGAATTTGAGATAGTTCGTCTTTTTCATATTTGTCTACTTCTGGTTTGATATAGTTTTCAAACAAATCAGTATCAGATAAAATTGTAGAAATTACAGATTCAACTTCAGTACCTAAATTACGCCCTCCTATTTTAAATATAAATCCTTCTTTTTTAACAATACCAAATTTAACTGCTTTGTTTGCATAAATAGTTGCAACACGTTCAATATTTCTAACTTCAAGAAAAGTAGAAACCATATCTCTTTTTGCAACTGCAACACCATTTAAAGTTAAACCTATTAAATGCAAATATACCTCTTTAGAAGTCATATCTCTTGGATCTGAGCCCAAAGCAAAAGTCAAGTCTCTTCTTTCAAAATCATTCATATTAGATACACAACTAACACAACTTAATTTGGAAGTAAGTGCTTCAAACTCAACTTTAACTTTTTCTTCTTTGATTTCAAATTTAAATTGTTCTGAAACAAGATTCGGATTAGTATATCCATCAGTAAATACCAAAGGATGGTTTTTCCAAAATTCTATAATAGTTTTGTCTGCGAAATCAGATTCATCAAAACTCAACTTTAATGGATAATTTGATTCGAACGTGTGTTGAAATACTCTATCTTTTTGTTCTAAAGTACTTACTACTTTTGTTCCATTACCTAAAAGAAAAATTTCTTTTTCATTCTTTCGGTCACGATAAGAACCTACAATTGTTATATTGCCTTTGGTTCTTTGAGGAATTAATAATGCTTTGATTCTCATAATATTTTTTACAAATATAAATTATTTTAATTACATAAACAAAAAAAAGAGGAAGATTTTACCTTCCTCTTTTATAAGTTGATTAATTTTTATTTAACCAATAGAGTAGTTAAAGCAGTAATTAAAGCTGCGTTATAACCAGATCCACCACTAGGGATGTAAATGTAAGTCTTTTCTGCATCTCCGTGACCACTCATTACGCTTTCACTAGTTGAGAATGCTTCGAAAATAAATACACCATAGTTAGTTCCAGATACTGGAAGACCTACTGTAGCATTAAAGTAACCAGTAGCTAACAAGTTTGCACCTGTAGCTCCTAATTCTACGTTACCAGCAGTTGTAACAACTAAAGCTAAGTTAGCACCTACACCAGCACTAAAGATAGGGAAACCTGTTTTAGCGGTGATAATCAAGGTAGTAGTACCAGATGCAGTAACACGAGTACTCCAATAAGGGTGGTTGTTAATTGCAGTACGGAAAGCATCACCGATAGTAGTCGCAGTTCCACCTGAAGTAGGAGTAGTGTGAGTAAATACAGTTTGAATTTCGTTAGGCAAATTGCTATTAAACGCTTGACCTTTTTCTGCACTCAAAGTAACACGATAGTCGGTGCTATTTGCAGCAGTAGGAGTAATGGTAATAACACGAGCCGTTTCAGCAGTATATACTTTGTACACACCATTTTTAAGTCCTACCAAAGGAATTTGAAAGTTTTGCAAAGCAGCTGGAGTAACAGCAAGAGTATTAGTACCACCAATTTTTAAATACCCAGCTTTGTTTACAGCAGTACCGTCATCGGCAGTAGCAGCAATAGAAGGGAAACAGAAATATTTTTGAGACATTGACATAATTTTATATTATTAGATAGCGAATTCAATCAGACCCATTTTGTCTGCAACACAATACAAACCACAATCAGATAAAATGTGGAAGTCAACACCATCAACATCACTAGTACCTAAAGATACTTGTTGTCCACCGCTCAAAGCAGCTTTAATAGTTGAAGGATCGCTAGACTCAAGACCAATCATACCAGGAACGTAGTTAGCAATTAACTCGTCTTGGTTGAAGTGATATTTCTGAAGAGCAGCAATAGTTCCAGAACCATCAGCAGCAGGGATAGGAGTAGTATCAATAAAGTAGATAGAGTTACTCATACGAGGCTTACCATTGATAGTAGAAAGTTCACCACGGAACATTTCGTCATCTAATAAAGCCCAACGAACAAATTCAATTTCAATACCAGCATAAGCGTATTTCATTACGTTCAAACCAGTTACTGAAGTTCCACCAAAGGTATTTGCAGTACCAGCGTATTTGATATAATCTCCTAAGATAGTTTGCAAACGAGCCAAAGCAGAAGAACCCATCAAAGCAACTAATTTACGTCCACCTTCAGCAGATACACGAACCATTTGCTCCAAGAAGTCATTGAATACAGTTTGAGATAATTCAGAAGTCAAAGACAAGTAAGAACCACCATTATTGATGATTGACCAACGAAGACCACCTGTAGTGTAATATTCACCATAAGGACCTTGTTTGATTTGTCTTTCAGAGAAAGCATATTTGTATTCCAACTGTTTAGCGAACGCTTTCAAAGTTAGATCATCATATGATCTCCACCAGAAATCACCATTCCATTTTACAAATGAAGCAGTACGATCTCTACGAGACTGGTGAGAACTTTCACGAGTTACAGAAGTCAAAGCGAAATCTGTATCTGGAGTGTAGTTCAAAGTACTTTTACCTGTGCTTGAACGGTTTGCAGAAGCGTCAAAGAAACGTTTTGCGTGTTGTCCAGCCAAGAAATGAGAACCAGAACTTAAAGTAGCAACACTATGACCAGCAAGAGTAAGAACATTACCAGAATTATCAACGCTAACTACGATAGCTTGAATTAAGTTACCGTCAGCAACGATATCACCGATACGGAATTTAGAAGCGTCAGATACTGATACGTTTAACATACCACTACCAGTAGCAGAGTTAGTAACAATTTTAGAGTAAACACCCAAGTTTCCTAAAGAACTAATTTCAATTTTCGACTGAGAAGAAGAAATAGAACTAGCTAATTTAGAAGTTAATTGAGTCAAAACGTTATAACCATAATCTTGGCTATAAACCATTGCCATTTTGTTCGGCAAAGAAAGACCTTTAAGTAATAGTGATTGACTTATTGGTAAGTTAGAGATAGTTGACATTTATTTTTTTGTTTGTTTTTTTATTTTCCTTTAACCTGGAAAAAGGTTATTAAAGGCTTCTTGCGCAGCCTCAAGTCCTGAGCCAACAGTACGTCCGCCACCAGTCATGTTCTTACTTGGATTACTCACTTCACGAATAACCTGTTCTTTACCTTCATTTTTGGCTTTAGTAATATTAGCTTTTACCATATCTTTTCCGTATTTGAGCCAAAGCCCAATGGAATAGATTTTTTCAACGTCAAACGAACCATCTTCTCTTTGTAATGTAAACTCTTTGTCTATAAAAGTTTTCAAATCTTTTGACATTTCGTCTGTAATTTTCAAACCATAAACTTCTTTATTTACAATCTCTTGAGAAAACATATTCAATTCTTCATTGTATTTATTAGCAATAACCTTTTGTTTTTCGCTTTGGTCAACATTAGAACTAGTTAACTGTTTCAGTCTATCTTGATTCCTTTGGTCAAACCTTTGCTTAAACGTATCGGCCCATTGTTTCTTTTGGAAAAATGATGCATTATCAAATTCATAAGATGCCTGTTCAATTTCTTCAGGCGTTAATTCCATAAATTCTTTAAGACCATTTTTTACTAATTGCTCATCATTCCAACTAGAAATATCGTCAACTTTATATTCGTTAACAAAATCTTTTAGAGATTTACCATTCTTTTTGTATTCAAGAATTAATTTTAAATCTTCATCTAAATCTAATTCTTTACTTTCAATAGGTAAAGTCTCTTTTTTGGTTTGATCAACAACTACATTTTTTTCTTCAGTTTCCCACCATTGTTTACTTTCAGTAACACTGTCAGTAATTTGGTCGTTAACTTGAGGAGTTGTTGTATTGTTTTCTACTACTGGTTCAACTATTTCAGTTTGGACAGTAGGTTCAACAACTGTATCAACGCTAGGTTCTACAGTTGGTGCAGTAATAGTCTGATTTCTTAATTCATCAGCAAGTTGTTCTAAATAACCTTCCATATTTTTATCAAATTTAAAGTATTTTATACAAATTTACAACTTTTTTATTGTTGTTGTTGCATTTCTTCAGGATTTTGATTTTGTGCTTCTGCCATCATTCCATCTTCTGGAGAAGCTTCACCTCCTATTCCTGCTTTAATTGCATCACTTGCCATTTTAGACTGAGCCCCAAGTTCTGCACGATAATTAGCACCTTGTTCTTTAACACCTTGCTGTTGTTGTTGAGCAGCCATTTGTTGTTCCATTTGTGCTTGTTGCATCATTTGTTGCATTGCTTGTTGTTTTTGAGCATCTCTTTGTTTTTTATTCATTGAGTATTGTAACTCGTTAATCAACTCAGTATAACTTTTTGCAGTTTCAATTTTAATATAGTCAGCCAAATCAATTTGTTGATTTTGCATAGCAGCTTGAGCAATACTTATAATTCTTTCACGAGCAGCATCATCCATAAAGTCTTTAACTTTAATGTAAACGCCTAACTCTTCGAATTGTAAATCTTCTGTAATTTTTAACCATTGTTTACCACGTGTTCCAACAACAGGGATTTGGTCTTCGGTCTCAGCCATTAGGGAAACTTTATATTGATTCAAACCAAAAGACAATTGCTTTTGGAAGAATTCTATAAAGCCTTGATATAAATAAGAAGTACCTAAGTTAGATTGTGCAATAGTACCTGCTTGTGTTTTAGCACCTACATAACCTGCTTGTTGTCCAAGAGCAACTTTAGGAATATTTACAATCTCTTCCATTAGTCTTTCTTCTTCTCTTCTCAAACCAATAAGTTGTTGTACGTTTGTATCAAGAGTCATATCTACAACTTCTACAAGTCTAGCATCTTGTCCGGCAACAAAATCTTCACCAGTTGCAGAACCATCTGTGATGTGAATACCCATACGTTCAAAATCAGAAATTACATCTTTCGCAGATGAACTACCAAGTTTTTGTTTGTTAATTAGATAAACTTTACCTTTGGCTCTATTCATCATTTTGGTAATCTCATTGGTAATATAATCAATACGATCTTGGTGTTGGTGCAATCGAGCCACAACAGAACGATTTTCACCCATAACCATATTTGGAATAAATACTTTTAGTGGTAATTCAACATCTCCAGGATTATCGTGTTTACGAACTAGATTAGTTGTTTCTTCAAAATCAACAACATATTTGTTTCCAATAAGTGTTCCTTTGTAAACGGTCTTGGTCCAAAACTGACCTTTTCTTCCATTGCGAATTTTACCATAATGAGTGTTGCCGAATTTATCTTTAGATTGTTCGTAACCTAAATCTTTCATACCAATCCAATATCCAGTTACACACGCCAAAGTTGGAAGGTTGTTTACATTAAACGCCCAGTTAGTTGCATATGGATGCGTAGTCAAATCTAACAATTGATATAAATTGTTCATATTGATTTGTTTAATTTCTTCTAATTCTGCTGAACTCAAAGAATCTTGATAACGCTCCACAATATCAGTAACATTCAACCAATCTACTTTACCTACGAAACGGGCATCTTCATTGAAGTCATTATCTTTTGCTCTATCAACGATAAGATTATGAGGAAGAATTACATCAAAATATTGTTTACCATTTTCAATTCTATTTTCAAATCCAATATATCCGCCAAGTAATACATAGAGAAATGCTTGTTTTAATTTGTTACGAAAATCATTTCTTAAAAGAATATCTTCACACAAACGCATTCCCATAACTTCACTATACTCTCTATAGTCATACTCCATGTAACGATAAACATCATCCGGAACTTCCATCTTTTGACTATCGTTTCCTAAAGGAGCATATTCAAAACCATGCTTAAGCAACATTTCAAAAATCTCTGGAGCATCAAACATTAATAATGCTTTTTCTAAAATCTTAGTTTTTTTGTTTACTGCGCTTTTACTTTGTGCTTTTACAGATGGTTCTATATTTTCAATCATCTTGATTGCATTACCCACCATAAAATCTATTAAAGAAGTAATTTTTTGACCATTAATCCATACCGTTGGTAAGTCACAAGAGTTTTGGTCTTGTGTGGTATAGTAATAATCTTTGTTGTATTGTCTCCCTAAATAGTAAGTATACATTCGTATAATCTCATCTATTGGGTTCTCCAGATCTTTAACTTGTCTAACTCTTGAAATCCTATCATGTCTTTTGTTAAAATGAGACATAATAAATTTTAAATTTTCTTTGTACCAAACTTGTGTTTTTTCACTTTCTGACAAAAACTGCTTTGGTTGATTTGTTATAGTAAACGCCATTTATTACAAATTTACTAAATTTTATTAAAAAATTGTTTTTTATTTATTGATTAAACAGAGTTAGGGCATTTAGATTAATAATCGTAGTACTTATTCTGCGATGTCTTCGTTGTTATCCGTAAGTGCACTTTCTTGGGTGAACCACTTTTTAAACCATACCCCCCCTACCCCCCTTTCCTTTTAAAGCTTTAAAAAAACTTTTGGAAATTGGTGTAGGAGAGGTAGTGGTTGTGATTGCCAAGAAACTTTCTCGTCCATCCCCACACAGTCCATCAAGACATACCCCCATCAAAAAGTATGAACTGCGGTGCAATATTAGAATAAATATTTTTAATTGTCAAGCAAAATATGTCTTGGTTGATATTTTTTTATGTAGAACTCAATGAATTCAGCACCTTTGGCAACTAAATTTTTTTCTACGATTAATCTGAAGATATATTTATCATTGAAATTATACTTCTTCTGGAGAATATCTAAGAATGGTTTTACAACATTATCTGCATCGGCAGCAATATTACTTACTCCAACTATTAATGAAATCTCTAAATAGTCTTTAGTTTGCTTTAAATCATACGGTTGTAAACGTAGCAACATCTCTTTCTCATATGAAACGTATTCTTTTGTTTTGAATCGTTTACCTTGCCAACATTGATTAACAGACAAGGGTTTAATGTCTACCCTATTTGAGAAAAGAAGGATAGAATTTTTTAAGTGTTTCGACATTAGTTTTTAAATCTTGAAAAAGCAATAGTTCTACAGGTATTCCATAAAATTCTGAAATAGCTATAGCAATTTTAAGTGAGTTTATATTTTGGTCATTATAAAGAAATTTAGTTAGACTATTTTCTACATCGATACCCATAAACTCTTTTAGTTTATTAACTGAAATAAACTCTTTGTATTGTTGAGAAAGAAAAATAATATTTTCTCTAAAGCGATTACTAATACTCTTTTGTTTGTTAAAAATTACTTCGGAGTAATATTCACCTCGAACTTGAGCAATTAACTCATTTTCAAGCAAGATGTTCATACCTCGCTTTTTAATGCTAATTATTTTTTTGTCTAATTCATCGATGGTCATATATCAGAAATCTTCATCTCAAATTCTTTAAGATATCTTTCATTTTCATCAATACATTTTTTAACCTCTTTCATTACAATGATTAATTTTTGTTGGTCAACTAAAGACTTACCATTCAAGATGTTATACACATCGTATTTTTGAATACCCAGTCTAGTTGTTCTGTCTACAATACGGGCCATATCGCCACGTTTTAACTTGTTTTTTAATTCAAGCACTTTTTCTTTTAGTTCGTTATTCATAATATTATACAATTTTACAAAAAATATTTGAAATTACAAAATATTATATTATATTCGCAGCACTAATAGTAAAAAAACATGGGACTTAAAAATGGATTAGGTAAGAGAACTTACCTTGGAATTAGAGAAGGCAAGATTGCCAAAAACATCGGTGACAAGAAGTATGAATTGTATGATTCTTTCGAAGGAACAATTGTAGGGATTAGCACCAGAGATGGAATGTACGGACAAGAACTTTGTTTAGATTTAAGAGATGGAGGAGAACTTTACCAACTTCAACTCCGTATCAAAGGTGAAGACAAACCAGGTCAATTGGCCAAGCAAACATCTCACTTTATTGCATTTGCACATTGTTGCCCGATTATTGACCCAACTAAACCAATCGAGTTTATTCCAAGCTTGAAAATAGTTGATGAAAAGAAGAGAGCTGCTTTGTTCTTAAAGCAAAATGGTGAAACATTAAAATGGGCATTTAAAAAAGGAGAAGGTATGCCTGATCCTGAAGAAGTGTTCAACAAAAAAGGAGAACTTGTTTCTATTGATTGGTCTGAAGTGGAAACTTTCAGAATGAACAAAGTAAATGAGTTTTCTGCGAAAGTTAGGGAAGCAGCAAGTTTTAACAACATGATGACTTCTGAAGTTGTAGAAGAATCAAGTGAGGATTTGACTCCACTTGAGGATGATGACTTACCGTTCTAATTATGCCTAGAGGAGTTAACAACACAGAACTCGCTGGAAAAATCGGAAAAAAAGTTGCACAGCCTGTCCATATGAAACACTATGGGCAGGAGCAACTCTCGATTATCCGCCAATCAAGTTTAAAATCATCAGTATCTTTTGTGGAAGCACTATTACCACGTTTACAAATAGAATTTTCAGTAAACGATGTAAGAATGTTGACATTAGAAACTGCTGAGATGTTTGAAAAATGGGTCTTGAGAGATGAAACTGGAACTAGTCAGGATTAACAAAGACGAGCAATACCAGGAATGGTTAGACTTTCGTGAAAGAGGCTTAGGTGCTTCTGAGATTGGCACTCTTATGGGTGTCAATTCTTGGAAGTCCCCAGCCGAATTGTATTATCAAAAGATAGGATTGATTCCTCAGAAGCAAGTGCAGAATATGCCTATGTTTATGGGAACTATTCTTGAGCAAACTGTTGCAGATATTTTTGAACATTGGGAGAACGATGAGGCTACAATGATTAAGAACTTTGGTGAAGGTAAGAAGGTTAGACAATTGTATGAACCAGTAGGTTACATTATCAATCCTTTGTACCCACATCTATTCTTTTCTCCGGATAGACTAATTACAACAAAAGAAATCAGAGTCCGAAACTCAGCGATTAACCTTGAGAATGTTGAGGCTATTGCTGAAATCAAAACCATTAATGGTTGGTCTGCTAAGCAATGGGAAGGTGGAATACCTCCATCCTACTATTTACAATTGCAAACCTACTTAATGGGTCTCGGAGTTCAAAAAGGTTACCTTGTTGTCCTAAAAGACGGAAGAGACTTTACTGTACATGAGTATGAGGCCGATGAAGATATCATCAGTTCTATTATAAACATTACTACAGACTTTTGGGAAAGAGTTCAACTAGGTAGAGAAGCACTTAAGAACGGAGGAGACTATGATCAGTATGCTCCACCACCAGATGGTACAGAAGCATTTGCTGAATATCTTACTGAAAGGTATGCTAATCCAGAGGATAAGAGTATAGCTTCGAATGTAGAGATTGATGAGTACATAACTCATTACTTAAAACTTGGTGGAAAAATTGCTGAAATGGAAGATGAGAAAAGAGAAGCTTCGAATATGATTAAGAACCATATGGGTAACTATGCTTTGTTAAACTCTGATATAGCAAAGGTTACGTGGAGACCTAACAAAAATGGTTCACGTGTATTTAGGGTAAATGGCTAAGGGGGATAAGGAATGGTATTTAAATATGTGGCAAACGAGACAGACGCACCAGTGCGAGGAATGTGGTTTACATCTTCCACACTTCTCTCCGATGTTCATATCGCATATCATAACAAAAGGAAGTTATCCGAGTCTGAGGCAACATCCCGAAAACTGGATGCTATATTGTATGCATTGTCATCAGACATGGGAGTTTGGCAAGAGGAAGGAGATGAAGACTTACCAGAGAGCCATGGAGATTGCTGAAAAATTAAAAAGGGAGTATCATTCAAAATAAAGTTTGCATATGTAAACCTTTTATTTTATCTTTGTAATATGTCTAGGAAAAGAGATAGTAAATATGACGATGCCTACCAACTTTATTTAGATGGTATGTCATTACAGCAAGTTGCTAGTTCTATTAGTGTTACGAGACAATGTGTTTTCAAAGCATTTAAAAAAAGAAATTTTATTCTGAGAACTCCTAATTTTCAACCTCATCAGTATTTTGATGGTCATAAATTTTCTCTTAGAAATCATGGTTATTACGAAAAAACTACCGGTAATAGAGAATTGATGCATCGTTATGTTTGGGAAAAACACAATGGTCCAATTCTTGAAAAACATGACATACATCACAAGAATCATGATAGAAGTGATAATAGAATTGAAAATTTAGAAATGCTTGGCCATAAAGAACACGCTAAAAAATACGCAACAGGAAATAACCAATATACAAAGAAAAATGATTCACTTTAGTTTATTTTCTGGCATAGGAGGATTTGATCTTGCTTCTGAGTGGATGGGATGGAAAAACTATTTAAGTTGTGACATCAATCCATTTAGTAAAAAAATCTGTGAATTCTATTGGCCAGAGGCTTATCATCATGATAATATTAAAACATTAAATTATGAAACAATTAACATTGAACTTTCAAGGAGATTCGGAAGCCACTGGAGAAATGAGGACATTATCCTCACCGGTGGCTTCCCGTGACCATGTCAACCCTTCAGTACCGCTGGAAAAAGGATGGGAAAAGAAGATGATCGCCATCTTTGGCCCTATATGCTCCAAGCAATCAAAGACATTAGACCAAGATATGTCGTGGGGGAAAATGTTCGTGGACTCCTTAGTTGGTCGGACGGATTGGTTCTCGAAGAGGTCTACGCTGATTTGGAAGGTGAGGGATACGAAATCCAAACGTTTGTACTTCCAGCTGTCGGCATCAATGCACCACACAAACGGGACAGGGTCTGGATTATTGCTAAAAACACCAGCAGCGATGGACGGGTACAGCGAGAACTTAACGAAGAAGGAACAAGTATTCGGAAATTCGGGGACACTGGCTCAAGAAGTAGCAACGGGGTTCATATACAAGAGGGGGATGATACCAACACCAATAGCCGGGGATTGGAAGGGTCAATTGAGATCGGACGGAACAGCGAATATGTTGAGCGGAAAAGCGACATTGGGATTACTGCCGACACCGAACAGTTACGATTGGAACACAGCAGCGAAGCCTGGGACGTATTTGGCTCGATCACAGAGGCACAAGGACAAGAACGTAAATCTCCAAATGAGTCTAAGACAGATGACAATGTTTATACCGAACAAGGTGGACCATCCGAAGCTTGGGACTGCTTCCCAATTAAATCCCCACTTTGTAGCGGAGATGATGGGCTTCCCAACGAATTGGACGGACTTACCTTTCCTAAGTGGAGAAAAGAAAGTATAATGGGATATGGCAACGCCATTGTTCCTCAGATTGCTTACCGTATATTTGCAACCATAAATGAACTCGAAAATAGATAAGAAGCAGTATCTCAGATACATGAAGACATTTGTCTGGGCTATTAAGAAAGATACTGTTTCTTTGGCCGATGCAGCTGAGAAGAGAGTAATGATTAACTATCCAGTGGATGCAACTACGGTAGAAGATGCCATTAACTTTGTAGAAACGGGTGAGGGCCTCAGAGATACCAATGTCTCCACCACAGACCTATATGCTATGATGGAAGCAATGAAACATTTACAAATTAAGGAAGAACCTAAAGTAGAAGAAAAACCAAAAAGAAAAAGAATTAAGAAAAATGACAGCAAATAAATTTATTGGGTTACTATTACATAGTAGAGATGCGATGCATTTAGCCCATTGGAACACAAAATCTTTTTCAGAGCATGATGCATTGAATAAGTACTACGATGGTATACTTGAATTAACAGACGAGTTTACTGAAGTATTGTTTGGTCAAAAAGGACGTTTAGATATTTCTGTACCAGAAGTAGAAATAGAAGAACCTGTAGAGCACCTTACAGACTTTAGAGATATTGTTGAAAATGAAAGAGATAATTATTCTACTAATCTTCAGAATACTCTAGACGAAGTACTTTCTTTAATTGACCAAACACTATACAGACTAACACTTAAATAATATGGAAAGTAATTATAAAGTAAGGGGTCTCAGAGTTCTATTAACTCCACCCCTAATTGTAAAATCTGCTATACAACTAGATGCAAAACTAGAGGAGCAGATAATGGATGAGCAAATGAAAAAATGGGGCTCACTAGAAGTATTTGCTGTAGGTGATGAAGTAAATGATATTTCAGCAGGGGATAGAGTTTATGTCAATCCTATGTTCTTAAGAAATTCTGAACACGTGTTAATTGATGGGGAGGATAAGATAATTGTTCGTGCTCCGGATATTGCTGTGATTTGGTATAAATAATTAAAAGAAATTAGCCCCGTTGGCCAGGGGATCGTAAAATACAGATCGGCATTTTAACAATGCCCAAGACATCTGTTCTCATCGTATAGGAGATAGGGTTAGCCTTCCCGACATCGTCTAAAAAGGCAAACATAGTCAGGTGGATTAATATGGTAAATCATTCAATGGGAAACTGTTGAAAGATACAGGTTCGAATCCTGTCCGACTACACCGGTAATGGGAAGGAAGCCCACGTTAAACTAAACCGTTGGAGGCTGTCGAGCCTTATGGATCGGTGTACCTAGATGTAAAATTGGTGCTATTGGTCTCTGAAGAATAGGGAACACGGGTAACTGCAAGATAAGTTACAAAATAGGTGCATTGATCGTTTAGCGGTTAAGACATATCGTAAGATAAGACGCAGGTTCGAATCCTGGGTAGGTGCACCTTAAATCGGAGAGTGGCGGAAGGTTAGGGGTAACCCTGACGTGTTAGACGCTGCTAGCTAAATATAGCAATTTGGGATTAGCCCTCTAACCATAGAGTGCCCAAAATACAGGTTAGAGTCCTGTCTCTCTGACAAACAACAAAGGGGCATCAATGTCCCTCTGTATACATAATATCAGTTCAAACCTGACAAATAAACTATGAAAGCAATATTAGAATGATTGGAATTTATAAAATAGTATCTCCAATAGGTAGAGTATATGTAGGACAATCTACAAATATAGAAAAAAGATGGAATCACTATAGATCACTAGACTGTAAGGACCAACAAAAAATATATAATTCTTTTGTTAAGTACGGGGTTTGTAGTCATATTTTTTTAATAATTGAAGAGTGTGATGTTAGCGATTTGAACGAAAGAGAAAGATATTGGCAAGAATATTACGATGTTGTAAAAAAAGGATTAAATTGCAAAATGGTTTTTACAAATGAAAAATCTGGTTTTTTATGCGAAGAAACAAAGAAAAAAATAAGCAAAGCAAATAAAGGAAGATCTAATAGAAAGAATTATAACCATTCAGAAGAAACAAAGAGAAAAATAAGTGAAGCCAATAAAGGAAAAAAAGCAACTGGTTTTTTAGGAAATCACTCAGAAGAAACAAAAAGAAAAATAAGTGAAGCCAATAAAGGAAGAATTGTTTCTGACGAACACAAATTAAAATTATCATTAGCAGCTATTGGAAGGCCAAGCAAGTTAAAAGGTAGAATTTTTACAGAAGAAGAAAGAAAAACAATGTATTCAACAAGGAAAAAAATAAAAAATATATGCAAGCTCAATTAACCTTCAATCTTCCAGAAGACCACACAGATTTTGAAGATGCTGTCAATGGACAGAGATGGTCTTTAGCAATGTGGGAACTAGATCAACACCTTCGGTCTCAGACTAAACATCCTCCAGAAGGAATGTCAGATGATACATGGAAGGCATTAGATGATACTAGAGAGAAACTATATGAGATACTAAATGAAAACGCCCTTAAGCTCAGATAGAGCAAACAAAAGACACTAAAGTAAACCTATAGGCTTATGTTTGATTTTTGTGATTTTTTCACAATAAAGTGCATTATAAGGAACAAAACAATACATTTAAGGAACTTTTATGACACATTAAGGAAGATTAGTGCTTTTTAAGGCACTTTTCTTTGTTCACGAAATCGTGTACATAAATGAATAGTGAACAATAAGGTCTCAGACTTATATTGAGTATTTATAAGGTAATGACCTAATATCTGGTATTGCGATATGCGATATTATATCTCCTAGGGTATATATAAAAAGCCTTGACATAAAAATATCTCATATTGCGATATTATACCTTTTAGGGTATAGATAATTTACTCCAGTATGTTTTTATTACCGATAGGGTATAATTGTGCAATATATCATACATTAACTCGGTTTTTTACCGATAAGGAGTAATATATCATACGTACGATGATTACGTACACTTCGTAACGAACTATTCGTAATGATAAAAAAGTTTAGTTTTACTTTAGTCGGTCTCGAAATTTACCGAGGTGAGACCAAAAAATTTTTAGTGGGGGTTACAAAACTTTACAAATAAATACACGGGGGTTAAAAACAAGCCCCCCCCTTCTGTTAAAACTTGTGCGAGGTGTGAAGGTGATACGTTCCGAAAAGTCAGGTTGCCACCCAAAAAAAATATCCCCCCCTTTTTCCCTATCTCGAAGCAAATAACTGATTGATTATCAATAACTTAACAGCCTAAATTGAATTAATTTGAACACAAAAAACGTATTCGCACTACTTAACTGATTGATATGCAATGAATTAAAATGTTCACACTCGTTCGATTGTGTACACTATCAATAAGTTAACTGCTCTATTTAGAATTATTCTAAACAAAGCTCTTGCGTACACACGCACACACACACGCCTACACGTGCGCACATACACGCACCCTGGCGCACACACACGCACGTTATAGGGATTTTTTACCACTTCAGCAAATTTATTTGCTATTTATAATTATTCTAAATTACTTTGAATATTTTTTTATTTGAATTTTTTTGCCTATGCGCATACACACGCACTCGCTGGTGCACACACGTACGCACGTTAACGGTTATTTTACTCACAATTGCAAATTTATTTTTTGCTATTTGATATCGATTATTTATTTTATTTGTTTAAACGAACAAAAATATTTTTAAAATTTATTTAATTGATTATCAATAACTTATAATTTATTTTACATTTTTTTTTAAATTCATAATGATTCTAAATAACATAATTATTTTATTGATTATCAGTAACTTACATTTTACATTTTTTTGCTAACTCATTGATAATCAACTATGTTTACCTATCGTTTCAAAAAATTGCCTTGTAACTCATTGACTATCAATACCCTTTTGTTATAACTAATTGTTTATCAGTAACTTACGATTAAATTTTTGTGTTGTATGTTTGCATCGTTGGTTTAACACACTAACAACTTCAAATCACGTTTGCATAAAGTGTTTACACTACACAACGTGAGATTTATAAAAGCAGTAATAAAAACTGTTTTTTGTGAGATGTGGACTCAAAGAAAAAATACCATTGGTGACGTAAAATCTATGTGCAAACGTAGTCCTACCTAAGTGGACGGGCATCCCTCTTGTGACCAAGTCAAAAATGAGGGTGTATAATCGTGTAGCGTCCGAGTAATCGGGGAACGCCCGTGTTATATGCTTTCTTGAGGGGACTATAAGAAAACAGAGAGAAAACTGTTTTTGTGTAAGTGGCGTATAACTACGTCCTATTAGTCTATGATGGTTCAACCACTTCAATGTGAGAAACCTAAAAAATAATGTGCCGTAAAAACTACCTTGTTATACATAAAGTTTGACATTGTATGTAGGTAACCTCGTGAGGTTAACAAGGTAGCAAACTTTTAAACATATGAAAAACACACAAATCAAAATCGAAAACAACGGGACGTTCATCAAGTTTGACCTTGACACTAACAACACTAAAGACAACAACAAAGTAAGGCGAGCTTTAGTGTATCGTTTCTTTGACTATTACAACACTATGCGAGTACTGGGGGCAAAAGGTTTCAAGGGGAACGAGCCTTTTGTAGTCACTATTTTAATTGACGGGCAGTTACAATTTACGTCTGCAAATTTAACGACTCAAGTACAAACAAGGCTTAAGTTAATTAATAACCCAAAAGGTAGGGAACGTTTCGACTTCGCATTGGATACTATTATCGCAATGGCACAACGTTTCGAGAGTACAAATGTTGATGCAATTATCAAAGATGTTGCGACTCGTTTGTTAGAAGCATAATTTATCCTTACTATCTATTCACCCCTATGGTAATTATCATAGGGGTTTTTTTATGTCTATAAATATGGACAGTCAAAAACAATCATCAACACTCACCAGGCTTAGTCTGTATTAGCAAGTCTATGTAAATTCACAAATCGGTGTGCCGTACGTTCGAGTCGTACATTTACAGCCAAAACAAAAATCTAAACATACAATTATGAGTCTAAAAAATCAAAGTCTAATTATGACCTTTTTAGGTCTTGCACTATCAGTCTTATTGATAGCCGTGTCTTATCACTTTTCCTTACCAAATTGGGTAGAATACTTAGGGGCATTTTGCTTTTTTGTATTTGTAGTCGTGCTGTGTTTTGAAATGTATATCGATGATACTTATAAAAAATAAAACTATGAAACAAATCACACAACAAGCAGTCGGAGCTTTTATGAATGCACAACCATTCAAAAGAGACAACACACAAGTAAAAGTATTACCAAACGTAACAATCTTGTCACTATTCGGTAATGATATTGCTTACCTATACAACGATCCAGAACGCACTTTAAGTATCACCAATTGTGGTTGGTTCTCCAAGACAACAAAAGAACGTCTTAATGGTATACCGAATGTAAACATCTCTCAAAAGAAAGGCGAGTGGTATTTAAATGGTGTACTATGGAATGGTGGAGTAACTGATATAAAATAAAAAAACTATGAATATAAAAACTTTATTAGCCGATGGCAAGACCAATGCCAAAACCAAAAAGAACGTGCGTCCTACGGGTATGCTCTATCTACACCCCTCTATAGTAGAGGGTAAAGATATGTGTCCCTTTGCTACTGTCAATTGTCGAGCTGCTTGTCTTAATACAGCCGGTATGGGTGCTTGGAGCAATACACAATTAGCACGTCTCAATAAGACTAAGTACTACGTATCAGATAGACAAAAGTTCTTGGCTCAACTCTCTATAGAGATTAATAAGATGGCAAGAAAGTATTCATCTGAGACCCTTGCCATACGTCTCAATGGTACAAGCGACCAACCTTTAGTAGAGCAAATTGTCAAGGACTTTACAATTGCCGACAACGTAGTGTTCTATGACTACACAAAGAATCACAAAAAGGCTGGAGAACGTACCTTTCTAAGTGGTCACAAGTATGTAGTCACATATAGCCTACACGAAAATAATATCGAGTCGTTTCAGTATATGCTCGACAACAAACTATGTAATGGTGCTGTAGTATTCAACCTCAAACCTAATCAGCCTATGATTACTGAATGGCGTGGTTTCCCCGTGGTAGATGGTGACGAGCGTGACGATCTTATGCTCGACATACCCAAGGGTACTATCTTAGGACTCAGAGCCAAAGGTAAGGCAAGAAAAGATACTTCGGGCTTTGTTATTCATCTATAACCCCCAAAACACTCATCATATGACTACATCAATTAAATTTGGCGATTTCGTGAAAATGATTTCGCCTACAGACATTAATCAAGTCTACATCGTTATAGGTGTAGACTCACAACAAGCAACTATAGAAGAACTCTATACCGATGCTATGTACCCACAAACACACAATGTACAACTAAACCAAATCTACAAATATGACTTTTAACGAATTTACAACGTGGTGCAAAGGCAAGATTGTTATGCACCCAGACAAGAAACAAGACATCATCGAATTCCATTCATTAGCACATAGCGAAATCGCTGATGGTGGTAGTGAACAACACGAAATCGACTTAGCAATGAACGACATAAACGACTTAATCAATGGATAACACTTTATTAAACGCAAAACAATGGTTCGAGTCTATGGGCTACGAAGTTAATATATTTGTAGGTTCACTATACCTACAATTAGAAAGTTGCTCAGTAGAATTATCTCAACGTGAGATTGAAGGCAGAGCACAACAATGGATTGATGAATTAGATAGAGAAGATTAAATATGAGACCCTTAAATATATTAGTTGCTTGTGAGTACTCAGGTGCAGTACGCCAAGCGTTTAGAAAGTTAGGACACAATGCAATATCTTGTGACCTCTTGGAAGCCGAAGACAATAGCCCGTATCATCACACGGGCGATGTCTTTCAAATTATCAATGCCAATCCTATGAATGGTCAGCCGTGGGACTTAATGATAGCACACCCACCTTGTACGGATCTGGCAGTAAGTGGTAGCCGTTGGTTTCCCGAAAAGATAGCAGATGGTAGGCAAGAACGAGCACTACAATTTGTACGTGACCTTATGGATGCACCCATAGAGCATATCCTTATAGAGAATCCTATTAGTGTTATCTCCTCTAAGATTAGAAAGCCTAATCAGATTATTCAACCGTGGCAGTTCGGAGACCCATTCCAAAAGTCTACTTGTCTATGGCTAAAGAATCTACCATTGTTAGCACACACTAAGATAGTAGACAAAGGAGAATTCAAAGAATGGATTGACAAGAAAACCGGTAAGACTAAACGCCAAGCAACGTGGTACTATGAAGCTTTCAAACGTGGCAAAGAAGACAGATGGAAAGATCGATCACGTACCTTTCAAGGTATAGCCGATGCCATAGCCGACCAATATTCTAATTATATTTTAAATAAATAGTAAATTATAATAAATTATAATATATTTGAACAATGAAACAACAGACTAAATTCAAAGTAGCAGTAAGAAAATACCCTATAGAGTATTCAAGAGAAGGTACTATAGGTCTGATGCAAGAAAAATGGGAACGATTACGTGACGATAATGGTATCATTCAATATCACTACGCTTACCGACCAGAAGAAGGACAAGTATTCTACACTATACAACCTACACTAAAGAAATGTCGTGCACAAAGGAATGAAGTTTTATTGGAAAGATTATTAAAGTGTGGTTATGATATAAACAAAGAACATATAATGTTAGCGTTCGGAGAATCTATATGGTGGTATCCACTTAAAACGGGTGGTAGATTCATATACGATTGGAACGAGGCAATTGGTATTGCTATGGCTAATGGTGTTACTGTAAGATTAAAGTTAGGCGATTTAGAATGGGATAACTTAGACGATCCTAATGCTACTCGCTATTGTATGAGAACAAAAAAATAAATATAGATATGACAAAATTATTAGTAAAAGACGCAATCGAAATCATTAAGAGTAAGAGATTTTTCTCTGCTGTGTTCACAAAGAAAGATGGTACTACACGCTACATCTATGGTAGGTATGGTGTGAAGAAACATCTGAAACCCAATGCTAAACCCCAAGCCTATAACCCATCAGAACGTGGTTACTTGACTATATGGGATATGCAGAAAAAAGAATATAGATTAATAAACACCCAAACACTCACCGTTATAAACCACAAAAAAATATATGTTAAATAAATTAATAAACTTTAAAATTGAAGTTGCTTACGCTCTTAAAGAGTATCCGGAAATAACTGAAGAAATCAATAATATACACGACTATTGTATGTTGTTTATGACTGACGGCTTAGTAATATTTAGCAACGAATTAGATATTGCTCTCAATGATTTAGAAGAGTTAATAGAAAGAAACAAAGAAGTCTCCAGTCATACTGATTGGAGTACTGAGTACGAAACAATTTACGAAAGAGACTTATAATTATGCAAAAAACATTTAGAATCGGAGAATCTGCAATCGGTGGTATTGTAGTAGTTAAGACACGTCCTAAAAACGTGTATGAAGTTACTTGCTTAGACTGGTATACAAAAGAAAAAGTTCAATGGAGATTTGTATACGGACTCGAAGAACTTAAAGATTATTTAACGGACATTAGCACATACTATTGGGCTGATAAAATAACAAAACACTTTAAAAAATGAAATATACTATAGAACAAATCGATGCAATGCTGTACGCATTAGACGATGCAATTTATGAATCAGAATTAAAACTGAACATTGAAGACGATAACGAGTTGAGAGATGCTCACATTGAACAATTAAGACAATTAGATAACATATTTAACTTATTAAACGATTTAAAATTATGAAACACACAATTATAACAGAAGTAGAAAATTCCGATATAAACATTGTAATGTTTATCGAAGACCACGCATTGGTAGGTATTAATTATTGGTTTGGACTCGGAGACCCACTCGGTCCAGAACTAAGTGACTTTTTTGGTAAACCTGATCGAATCTTATTCGATTATGTTAAAAGGTATTACAACAATGCAGAATATGACGTTGATTACTTTTTTCCATCGCCAGATTTTGACCATCAAGTAAAAAGATTAGATGGTATTATGTCTGCTATGCATCAAGTAAACTTTATCGAGGAGCAGATAAGCGAATTGCAATTAACAATTAAAAACTTAATGGAGAACTTATAAATATGGGACGTTATTATTCAGGGGACATCGAAGGCAAGTTTTGGTTTGCTGTCCAATCATCAGGTTGTGCTGACCGTTTTGGTAGCATTGGTTATGAACCTTCTTGCATTGAATACCATTTTGACTTCGAACATTTGTCGGGAGTAAAAGAAGAGATTCAAAATATAGAAGAAAAGTTAGGAGACAAGAAACAAAAGTTAGATGACTTCTTCGCAGAAGTAATTAGTTACTCAGACAAATCGATTGCAGATTTAGGAGTTACTAAAGATGACTTATCAGAGTATGCTGATCTACTGATGGGTTATAAAATTAGAGATTGTATTGAAGACACGGGAGCGTGTAGTTTTACTGCTGAATTATAATAAACAATTTAAAAATAAACATATGAGACAAGTAACAATTAAAGTACAACGTACTTACACCAAAGAAGCACAGGTAACTATTGAGTTACCTGACAATGTAGTATTAGACTATGTAGATGATTATCTACTTGCAAATCAAGGATTGTATGAGAATAGAATTCAATATGCAATGGATAAGCAAGAACATTCTTTTGACGATGAAACAATACGTTATGATGTTACCGAAGAAGTAACAGAACGTAGACATATCTGGGGAGGTACATTATGAAAATAGAAACTTATTGCCCACTATTCCCCGGCTTTTATGGTACAATATTCGAGCCGAACGAAGAGAATGAAATCGAATATCACAACGATGAGAACGATACTGAATTATCCTATGATGATTTTGAATTTGACTATACTGACTACCAAGAAAGAGTTGCCCGTGCATTTGTAAATTCTTTTGAGGTAGAGTTTCAAGATGTTATGCCAGTGGAGATTAACTATCAAAGCATATCAAGTCCTCAGTATTATAATTTCTCCAATGATTCAATTAACATTGAGGTTGACCTTGACTTTGATAAATTTATGCAGATTGTAAATGATAACAAGGACAATCTCAAAAAATACATTCGTGATAACTACACATCTCGTGATGGCTTTAATTCATTCCATTCTAATGATATCGAAGATTGGTGCGACCCAGAATATGTATTGGAGAATTTATCTCATCGTGTTGGTGCTTTAATGGAAGCTTTGCTCCTAACAATTGTTAATCAAGATGATATCTACCATTGGGCAGAAAGTGAAATGTTCTACCTTAATTATAAAGTAAAATGAAAATAGAAGAAATAACAGCAAAACTAAACGAGAAAGGATATGTATATCCCGATTGTTTACGATGGACTACGGGAGATATCAATCTCCGGTTGTCAGCAATGGATAGACAAGATGACTTAAAGTTTATGACTGAAGACGATAAGATGATGTTATTAGAAAATTTCTTTGATGCATATGCTGATGACATTATGGAATTCATTAACCAAAAATTAGAACAAGACCTTGAGTCTTATACGGATTACCAAGTAACAAAACAACCATTTTAATTATGAAAGTATTAGAATTATTCGCAGGTTCACGCAGTATCGGTAAGGTATGCGAAGAGATGGAGTACAGAGTATTCTCATCGGATTGGACACAATTTGACGGCATAGACTATGCTGTAGACATTAATCAGTTTGATACGGAGAAAGTGCCATTCATTCCAGATGTTATATGGGCATCTCCTCCTTGTACAACATTCTCTGTTGCTTCTATAGGTAAACATTGGCATCCAAATCGGAGACCCAAATCTAACGATGCATTGATAGGCTTAGAAATTCTTAAGTCTACTATCAATATTATCAATCAGTATAAGAAACTTAACCCTAACCTTATATGGTACGTTGAGAATCCTCGTGGTATGATGCGCAAGATGGAGTTATGGAATGATTTATTTCACGTCCGTAATACTGTGACCTATTGTCAGTACGGAGACACACGAATGAAACCTACTGATATATGGACAAACAATTTCGATTGGACACCTCGCCCAGCGTGTAAGAATGGTATGCCTTGCCATGTATCTGCACCTCGTGGTAGCACTACTGGTACACAAGGTTTAAAAGGTAGTTACCTACGATCTCAAGTACCATATGAATTATGTAAGGAAATAATAAATGCTACAAAAATATGACAACTATAATTAATAAACTAAAAGACATGGGTTATATAGTATATAACCCTTACAACAATTCATTAGAGAGACCTCGATACATTGTACCTTTAAATGAATTTGACACAGAAGAAATTGATAAACTAACCGTGGAATTATATATCGATAGTTTAGAGTTAATCAAAAAAGAATTACCGGATGAATATGGCACGATTAAAAACTTTAAGCAACATTTATTCTTTGACATAAATGCCGATGGTTCGTTTTATGAATGGACTTGTGATTTGGCTTATGAGTGTATAGATGATGCGATTGCTGTTGCTCGTGAATTAAACATCGAAGAAATATGGGATTGTGACGATGGCACTAATATATATGTAGATGAAACAGATTGATGCATTTGTACCAAAAGAAATTTATGATGACTTTGTTAAGAAACACAAAACACATAAAGGCGCATTAGATTATTTATCTATAGCATTAGAACATAGAATTACTGCACAAAGATATTTAATCAATCGTGATTTGATTACGCAAGTAAATCATATTAAAATTAATATACCAATCAAAGAACATTTAGTTCCTTATTTGAATGAATATTGTTTGATTAAAGGTATTACTAAACAAGAACTATTAGTTAAAATTATGTTAAAAAGAAGAGTATGAAAGCAATAGGATACATTAGAGTAAGTACTGATATGCAAGCTGACAAAGGTACATCACTCGATAACCAAGTAGCAAGAATCAAAGAGTACGCCCAGCAAAAAGGATTTATACTAGAAAATATTTTCGAAGATGCTGGTTATAGTGGAAAAAATACCAAGAGACCTGGCTTCCAAGCAATGTTTAGTCGACTAAGACAAGGAGGTATCAATGCTGTCATCGTATGGCATAGCACTCGTTTCGCCCGTAACCTCAAGGATAACATTGTACATATGGCAGAACTTGAGCAAAGAAAGATTAAGTTCTACTCCATTGAAGAACCTATGATGTCTGGCTCCAGTGGTAAGGCTATGAGAAATCTTATGGCTGTGTTTGCCGAGTATCAATCTGATGTTACTGGCGAGTATACACGTAGTGTAAAAAGTAACCTTAAGAAAAATCAAAAAGTCTATTGTGCTTATCCTCCCCTTGGTTTTGTTAATCAAGATGGAGTGATGATCCGAGACCCAAACGCTTTTAAAATTGTAGATGAAATACAAGTGATGCATTCACAAGGATTATCACTACGTAAAATTGCTCAACACTTTAATACTCAAGGAATTAAAGGTAACAAAAATGGAAAATTTCATGCAAGTACAATACAAAAAATATTAAACAACAACATTTATGATTTATATAGAAACAAAACAACAGACACACAATAAGAATCTAATATTAGAAACTATCGAAGAGGTTATCGGTGTACCTCGTGAACTTTGGGAAATCAAAAGAAGCCGTTCTACTGAAGAAGTATTTATCAGAGATATCTATATCTATATGCTATACACTTATGCTGATATTACATTTCAAAACATATCACGTATCGTTGGTTTAAAAAATCACGCCAGTGCTGTTCAATCAGTTAATAAGATAAAGAAATGGTTAGATAATCCTACTGAATACACAATCAAACTTAAATTAATTAATGAAATATTTAAAAGATATGAAGATGCAAGATAATATAATAAAAGTTTTTATACATATACTGGATAGAGTTGACCCTCTTTGGAAAACTAATACAGAAATTGTCGATTGCTTGAAGGCAATTAAGAAACATACTAATCAAACCTTTACTCCTCCCACATTAGATGATGTGGCTAATGAACTTAAAAAAGAAAAAGTAAGACAGCATCGTGAACAAGCAGAGAAGTTTTGGAATTTCTATGAATCTAAAAATTGGATGATAGGTAAGAACAAAATGAAAAATTGGAAAGCTGCTATTAAAACTTGGAATTTTGAAAAAAATAATATAATATTGTAAACTTTGTTATGAAAAAAATAAAAGATATATTATCAATAACAGCGTATGTTATATATATAATCACTATGTTGTGTGCCTCAGTACTATCGGTTGTATACTTTGACATACTATTAACTCAAAAATAATTATGAGATACGAAATAGATCCAATCACATTAGAATACAGAAAACTGAAGAAAAGATTTTCAGTCAATGTTTGGTTAGCCGTTGGCATAATAGTTATAAGTATATTTCTTACCTCTTGGGTGACCAATCTCAACCCAGTTAAAATTATAATGGTCAAGTACATTACAAACAAAACGAATGTCAAGGCTGATGTAGAATTAAACGAAGAAAGTTTGACTACAGCATTGCATACACATGGATGTGTTCTACCTAACGTAGCAGTAGCTCAAGCTAGATTAGAATCTAACTTAGGTAAGAGTGTAGTAGGTAAGAACGCCAAGAATTTATTTGGAATTACCCACCATAGATGTCAGTATGTTACTGGTAAGTATGGTGTATATGCCAAGTATAATACTTATGAGGATAACATCAAATGTTATATTCATATCCAAGACCATTACTTGACAAATATAGATGGTCGTTATGCATCTGATCTGACATACATAACTAAATTAAAACAAATAAAATAATGTTAAGACGAATGTTAAAATTATTTTTTCCCAACCTAATGAAGGTATATGGCATATCGGTTATTGTTAAACCTATATGTGAGCATGACCCTAAAGCTCAGAGTACAGTGTATCCTGAGACCGAATCAGATTTCAATGAAGTACAATTAAATTTAAAACAAGAAATTAAAAAACAATATGACTCTAAGAGAAGCAATTAGTTTTCGTTTCCAGAAGGTTACGATGACTACACAGATGACCGGAGATACATCCGTATTACATTATTTCCAAAAGACAATTAACAACGTTCCTTTAATGATTGACGTTGATGACAAGGGGAATTGGTTCGGAACTATATTTGATATGGGCGTTAAGTTTTATACTCCAGGTTTATTTCAAGATATAATCAATGCTGTAGAGAAAGGAGAATGGGATGCTAACGTATAATTATACTAATCGCTACAATGATGTCATTACATTTACTCAGTCTGGAGATTGGACAATCCGAATGATTGGAGGAGATTACTTTAGATATGGTTGGAAGACTGATGACCAAATAAAAAATAAAGAGTATACCATGGCTGATCCGAGTGGTGGACCGTACATTGCTTCGGGCTCAGATATGGGCAGATTTATGAAGGAATGGAAAGGATTAATAGTTAAACATATCACACCAGATACAAATGGTGAGAATGTATTACATTTATTTCAAGGTAGGATGATGAAGGGAACTACCAATGGTGAGGAAGAGTTGAGATGGTATAAGGCCGGGGACTCATCTGGAGACTACGAAACATACAATGATATGGAACAATTTTTAGTAGCACAAAATGAACGATAAACAACAGACCGCAATAGAGACACTATGGGACATGATTCCAAAAGACACTCAGAACTACATAATTAAGCAATTCAACGGACTTAAGAAAGCCAAAGAGATGGAGGTAGCAGAAAAAGAAAGTAGCTATGCAGAAGGATACGCTGAAGGCTATAAGAGAGCATTAGAATTAATTCAATGGATGGTAAAAACTGAAATAAAAAGAAAAAAATGAACAACGAAACAAAACAAACGGCAGTAGAGTGGTTTATGGAACAAATAGGAGAAAAACAACCTAATGGGCTTTATGTAATTGATACATTAGAAGATGTGCAAAATGTATTCCAACAAGCCAAAGAAATGGAAAAGCAGCAGATGATTAAAGCATACGCTTCGGGTTACACAGATGAAGACTTTTTTGAGGATGGTAAAGAATGGATTTATGAAGCACCACAACGATATTACAACGAAACATACGGAGGTAACAAATGAAAGAGATAAAATTATTTTATTATAGAGCATTTAAGATTCTTACTGAAAAAGAAGCAATTGAACTTGATTTAAAATTTATTACAAATATTTATGGTGATTTAATAAATAAATACAATTGTCGGAGTATTTGGGAAGATAAGAAAGGTAGACATTATAGGGTTTATGAATTATTTAAAGAAGAATATTTAAAAACAAAATATTAAATAGAAGAAAAATACAACGAAACATACGGAGGTAACAAATGAAAGAGATAAAATTATTTTATTATAGAG